>JAESGQ010000180.1_pt1 | contig 12496 bp, 13 predicted proteins | sample 9266251 | NCBI WGS metagenome assembly JAESGQ01 (sample SAMN17056778, study PRJNA650883) | algae metagenome | isolation source: Kaiparowitsia implicata GSE-PSE-MK54-09C and co-occurring heterotrophs from... | place: USA: Kaiparowits Plateau, Grand Staircase Escalante National Monument, UT ... | reverse complement strand
GCCATCATCGGCGCTGCCATGCACAAGCTCATTCGCATTGTCTACGGCGTCTTGGTCTCCGCTCAGCCCTATGACCCATCCAAGCTCTTGCCACCTAAATCCAAGGCCGCGACCGCTTGACGGACTCCGGCCAACACAGTATCTAGGGCAAAAATATCAAGTTTTCTTGCGGGGGCGATACGTTGAAATTCTGCCCCTTGAGACGTCCTAGAATGGATGAGCGCCGCTGTGGGGATCGCTGAAATTACCGCTGTGGGGATCGCTGAAATTGTTGCTATTGCAGCATTCTCCACCTTGGGATGAATCCTTTGCTGACTACGACCCCGTTTGTAGGCTACAAGGTGGTTGCTCAGGCTCTCGTACGCTAGCTGGCGCGCAACATCTATGAAGCAATAGATATAGATAAGGATAGAGATGCAATGGGCGATCGCACGAATTCAGGGCCACTGGTCATCATCGGTGGGGCCGAAGATAAAGAGAACAACTGCACGGTGCTGCGAGAGTTTGTGCGCTTGGCTGGGGGCACCAAAGCTCGCATTGCTGTGTTTACCGCTGCTACCAGCATGCCGGGCGAAGTCGCCGATGACTACATTCGTGTGTTTGAGCGCCTTGGTGTCGAGCGCGTTTCCATCATCCACACCGAAAAGCGGGAAGATGGCGATCGCCCCGCAGCGGTGAAAGATGTGCAGCAATCTACTGGAATCTTTTTCACCGGGGGCGACCAAGCCCGAATTATCGATTTTGTGAAGGGCACGAAAGTTGATATTGCACTTCGCAGCCGCCATGCAGAAGGCGTGGTCATCTGTGGCACCAGCGCCGGAGCCGCCATGATGCCCGACGTGATGATTGTGGAAGGGCGATCGCAAATCAGCCCCCGCGTCGATGTGGTGGAAATGGGCCCGGGGATGGGCTTTCTGCCGGGTATTGTGATTGATCAACACTTTGCGCAGCGCGGTCGCCTCGGTCGTCTCATCTCTGCCCTTGTGCAACAGCCCGCCAATCTCGGCTTTGGCATTGACGAAGACACTGCCCTGATCGTCGATGGCAATGAGCTAACAGTGGTCGGCAGTGGGTCTGTTACCGTGGTAGATGAAGTCGGAGCCACCTACAACAACCTCGACAACCTTCTCGCTGACGAACACCTAGCCGTTCACGGGGTCACGCTGCATATCTTGCCAGCAAAATTCCGCTTTGACCTCACGACGCGTGAGCCCATTGCGCCACAAAAATGAGCCTGTTAACCCGAACTGATGCTAGTTGAGACAGGCGAGCCGCCGATTCCACACCCCTTAAACACTCTTGATGGATAGAGTTAAGGGCAAAAGGCTGGAATTATCCCATCCGTTCGCCTCAATTTCTCTTTCGTCATTTGCGGCACATGCAATTCTGACGCACCTCTTTAGAATGAGGGCAACTCAACGGACTAGACGCCTATGTTGCCCCAGTCTCCGCGTACGAAGATCGTTGCGACCATTGGCCCGGCCAGCCGTTCGCCCGATCTGCTGAAACAGATGGTGCTGTCGGGGATGAGTGTGGCACGGCTCAACTTTTCCCACGGCAGTTATGATGACCACGCTCAAACTGTAGCGCTGCTGCGCGATGTCTCGCGCGAGTTGGATATGCCAGTGACGCTACTACAAGATTTGCAGGGGCCAAAAATCCGCGTGGGTCAATTGCCAGCGGGCTCCATTCCCCTCACGGATGGTGGGCTGCTGACGCTGATGCCCGAAGATGCCTATGCGGGGGAACCCGGCACCGCCGCTATCGACTATCCCTATCTGGCAGAAGAGGCAGAACCGGGCACCCAAATCTTGTTGGATGATGGGCTGCTGGAGTTGCGGGTTAAGCATGTGGCTGAGCGGGCGGTGCAGTGCGAGGTGGTGAAGGGCGGCATCCTCAAAAGCCGCAAAGGGGTGAATTTGCCCAGCCTAAACCTGCTGCTGCCCTCAATGACGGAGAAGGATAAGGCCGATTTGGCCTTTGGGGTGTTGCAGGGGGTTGATTGGGTCTCGCTGAGCTTTGTGCGGCAGGCTGAAGATTTGCGATCGCTCAAGGCGCTGCTTGGCGAGCACAAGGCTGATGTTGCTATCATTGCCAAAATCGAGAAGCCCCAAGCGGTCGAAAATCTGGAGACCATTTTGGATGAATGCGACGGGGTGATGGTGGCGCGGGGCGACATGGGGGTAGAAGTGAGCCCAGAGCGGGTGCCGATGATTCAAAAGCACATTATTCGGCGTTGCAATCAGCGGGGCATTCCTGTCATCACGGCCACGCAAATGCTGGAGAGCATGATTCAAAATCCGCGCCCGACCCGCGCTGAGGCCAGCGATGTGGCCAATGCCATTGTGGATGGCACCGATGCGGTGATGCTGTCGGGCGAGTCTGCGGTGGGTGCCTACCCGCTGGATGCGGTGGGCATGATGGCGCGCATCGCGTGTGAAGTCGAAAAGGAAGTGGAGTTTGAGAACCATCCCCCGGTCAAAAATGACGAGGCCAACGCCATCAGCGAAGCCCTCAACGCCATCGACAGTATGCTAGAACTTCGGTGCATTGTGGCGTTGACAACGTCGGGATACTCGGCGCTGCTGGCTGCGGCCGAACGGCCTCGAGCGGTGGTGGTGGCGCTAACGCCCTATGAGGCGATTTACCATCGGCTGAACTTGGTATGGGGTGTGCGGCCTGTCTTGATGGCTCAGGAGGTGACCACCCTTGAAGAGGCTGCGGCCTATATTGATGTGGTGCTGCGAGAGCGTAACATGGCCCAATCGGGCGATCGCATCTTGATTATGGGCGGGATTCCCTTTGGGCAATCGGGCACGACCAACTTTCTCAAGCTGCATCGGCTGAGCTAAGCCTACGCCCGCAACTCAGCCTAGGGCCACTGTTGAATGCGCTCCTAGTCCAGCGGCAGCAGCAGATCGATAGGCTCTGTTCCTTCTGTTGCATCTGGCGCGGTGTTGAGCTCAAGCTCAGGGGCGATCGCCCGGTTAACGGGCTGGCTGCTCAACACAGGGGCCCCTTCCTCAGGGCTAGGCACTACATCTCGTCCTAGGGTTTGGACTGTGAGCACTTGAGGCGGGGTCGCATCAGGTGGGTAGAGAAAGTCAACCGTCACATCCCGACGAACCCCAGCGGGTAGCCGTAATGTCACTAGCGGTTCGCCCCGCTGGCCCCGGCGCTGCACCACATGCACATAGCGCGTCTGCTCAACACCCCAGTCATTCTTATATTGCAGGCGCAGAGTGCCCCGATAAAACACCCGATCCTGCGGCGGATTAAAGAAGCGCAGCGCTTGACCCCGCAGATACTCGTCTTTAACGGGCGTCTGAAACAAAATAGCAACCTGTCGCGCCCGACTGCTTGGGTTGTTAAGTGGCAGCGTCAGACTGTAGTGGATGCCGTAGTTACCATGGGCACGATAGGCCGTATCTGGATAGCGTGCCGCAATTGGCGCACTTTGAATTTGCCCTGTCCCAAAGGTGTTGCGATCTACCGTACTAATGGCAAAGGAAACCGCTTCTCCTGGCTCTGGAATAGTAAGCGTGCTGGCTTCGTCCGTGTCAGTTAGGGTGGCCTCCCACCGTGAGCCATAGGCCACCCCAGCAACCCGCCCATAAAAGAAGCGACGCATCCGCTGGGAATCAGGGGGAGACGGCGCAATATCGCGAGGCCCAGCTAAATCCCCCTCTTGCAAGAGGGTTCTCCACTCGTCTAGAGAAGGCGGACGTTCGGAGCCATTGGGCAGCAACCGAGCAAACATCGCCAAGCTGGCGACGTGAACTGGGCCATTGCTGGTTAAGTACATTTGTGTCGTGCGCGCGTTAATGGGCAACTCACGCGGAACTGGCGGAGCTGGCTGCGATTCCACATCGGCATCGCCATCCATTACCTCTCCCAGATCTGTTCCTAACTGGGGCTGGGGTAAATATTGAGGTAGAGGCAAGCCGTTGCGAAACGCCTCTAGGCTGCGAAGCGGAATAGGTTCGTTCATCAATAGCTGGGTAGAGCCCGGAGCCAAGGTGATGCGCTGAGGCACCAACCGCTGATTGACTCCCCGCAGCATGTCGGTCGTGGTGCGGCTACCGGGACCCGCAAACACAGACCCAGTGCGGTTTAGTACATGGGAGGGTAGATCGTAGAAAGGCGCTTCTTGGCTGAGATAAGACACAGTCTGATGGACGTCGATCTGGACGGGGCGATCGCCCGGATTATGCACCAACTTTGCGATAAACAGCGTTCGCACATCATCAGGAGTCAACCCCCGAGCAATGTGATGAGCAAAAATGTCGAACCGACCGTCGAAGGCATAGTTGAGGTGAGCCTGGGGCGATCGCATTCCCTCTGTCGGAAAAGTGGAAAGCAAAATTCCTTCAGTCTGCACCAATTCAGGACTATTGCTGTTGAACACGGGCACCGAGTCGAGTTGTCCAGGTAGTGCGCGCACCTGTTGAGATTGAATAACTTGTTGAATCGGCGTTGTCGCCAGGACGGGTGCAGGCTGCGCCATCATTGGCACAAAAGGAATCAACAGTAATAGCTTCAGCATGTGGAACCCACGAACCTATGAACAGTAATCAACATTAGGAACTAGCATTGCGAGGCACACAACTATAGGTGGCCAAGAGATGAGGCAAAAGCACTATCTCACAACCATCACCTACTCAGTCAAGGGCGATCGCACCCAGCTAATGGCCGACATCAATCATGCGGCGGGGCAAAGCTCTGCACGCAGACCAAAAATTCTGGCTCATCAGGCATAGGTAAGACGGTTCTTGATAGAGCGCTACGCTAGTCAATATTGGGGGCTATCGCTGGAGCGGCACGGGTAGATCGGCCTATGTAAGATCTGCTTCACATTTCACCGCTTCTTAACATATCACTGAAGCGGGGATCATCAGCAGTCCCTCCAGGATCAAACACGTTACCCCCTGATTCATCCCTATGCAATTCCGATCGGGATACTTTATTGAATCTGCATTCCCTGATGGCATTAACATTCCCAGACCCCATCAATTCTTCACAACGCCACCAAAGAATAAACTGGAGCGGCTAGTGCCACCCCTCTTGCTGCAGAAGAATTTTATACCACAGGAGAAATTGAAGTAGCTATGCCGACGCTTATGCAAGCGCTACAGCAACAAAGATATAGCAACAACAATACAGAGAACGTGGCCAGTGCTATTACTTGCCGTTGATGGTTTAGTCCCAGAAATGGGTCAGCTCCAGAATAAGGGCTAAAAGCGGGCGATCGCTCTCCACATCTTAAGTGGCCTGTTTGGTAATTCTAATGAGAGTGCGATAGCGTTTTTTAGCCCCGCTGCACAGGGCTAAAAAACGCTAGACCGTGCTGCTCGCGTCGCGAACAGCACGGTCTAGGCATTTACCGAACTGACGTTATTGCAGCCAAATATGCTTCAGGGCGAACATGCTAAGCATGTTCGCCCTGAAGCATAGGATTGAAACCCCTTACTCTCACAGCAAATTAGTCTATTCAAAACAACGGAGAGGGAGGGATTCGAACCCTCGTTAAAGTTACCCCTAAACAGCATTTCCAGTGCTGCGCCTTCAACCACTCGGCCACCTCTCCTAGAGGCACTAACAGTTTGTGCTTCGGCGTCTATAAGCTCATAGACGATAACCAGAGCAACGGATAGCTAATATATCCTGAAAACAGCCACGAATAAGTATTCTATCAGAATCTGACAACAATCTAAATTCTATTGCCACTCTGCCGAGCAATTCTCGGCATGAAAACTGATCTCATTCCCGACTCCGTCATGAGCGCTGTAAAGCATTAAGAGTGCTGCCCGTTTTCCCCCAGGGTGGAAGAGCCAACCGATTGCAGTGCCTTTTTCACCTCAGCCTCAGACAACTTGTCTTTACTCTGTAAATGATTCAGCGTCTCAACAAAGTCTCGAATACCACGAAATTGACGATACACAGACGCAAATCGGATGTAAGCTACCTCATTCAAAAACTGAAGCCGCTCTAGCACTAGCTCTCCAATTTCGTTGCTGGGTACTTCGCGCACTGAGCGCTGCTGCAACTCTGCCTCAATTTCGTCAATCAGGCTTTCAAGCTCAACTTGAGAAACGCCTGTCTTTTCGCAAGCATGCATGATTCCTCGCAGCAGTTTAGATGAATCAAACGACTCACGATCGCCATTACGTTTAATCACCACGATGGGAACAAACTCGATTCGCTCATAGGTTGTAAAACGACGATGACATCGCAAACATTCCCGTCGTCGCCTCACACTCTGTCCAGACTCGGCAGAGCGAGATTCCAGCACTCGGTTATCCGGAAATTGGCAAAACGGGCATTGCATCGGTACAGTCCTCGTTGATTTTGAGTGGTAATCAGTTGAATTGCTACCACTCAGTAAATGGGTCACCCATAACTGTAATCAAGCTAGCGAAAAATGAACAAAATTTTCTGCGTCACAGGTTATCTTGCATACCGCCTTCTTACTAAGACCTTAAAAGCTCTAGTCGTTCAAACCTCAAAGTGGCAGGCTGTGCAAGCACAACCTACCACTAATGACTACTAGCATCTCTAAGCAATCAAAGTTGCTAGATTACGGTCACCTTACCTTATTCATCGCCTTTTGAAATCCGGGGAGGCTCCCGAAATGCGATCGCAAAAAACAGAAGCCCTAGCGTTGCAATCAGCAACAAAACATAGATAACGCTTTCCATTGGTCAGCCTCGTTTAAGAACAGCTATGTACATGTTGACAAATCAGTGAATGGAGAAGCATAGTGCCCCCATTCCCATCATAGAAGCTAGATTGCCTTCTCACGACGGGTGCTCTTATCACCCAGCTTTTGAAAGTAACCCCACTCCACCTGCTCTTCAGACAGCTCTGGGTCAATACCCGCAAACACATCCCGGAATAGCGTTCTGGACCCGTGCCAGATATGGCCAAAGAAAAAGAGCAATGCAAACACAGCATGGCCATAGGTGAACCACCCTCGAGGGCTGGTGCGGAACACACCATCAGACTCAGGCGTTTCGCGGTCAAACTCGAATACCTCACCCAATTGAGCCTTACGAGCGAACTGCTTTACCTGAGCCGGATCCTTGAAGGTTTCCCCATTTAGCTCTCCGCCATAGAAGGTTGCCATCACGCCCACCTGCTCAAAGCTATAGCGGGATTCAGCTCGCCGGAACGGAATATCAGCCCGAACAACTCCATCCCGATCAACCAAAAGCACAGGGAAGTTCTCAAAGAAGTTAGGGATGCGACGCACAAACAGCTCACGCCCTTCCTTATCCTCAAAAACCGGGTGGCCTAGCCATGCCTGAGCAACACCGTCACCCTTAATCATGGCTCCCGTTCGGAACAACCCTCCTTTCGATGGGTTATTGCCTACATAGTCATAAAAAGCCAGCTTCTCTGGAATATCGGAATAAGCCTGTGCCAGAGTTGCCCCATTTGCAGCTGAAGCCTGCACCCGACGCTCTATTTCCTGTTGGAAGTAATTGCTATCCCACTGATAGCGGGTTGGGCCGAACAGCTCAATTGGTGTCGTGGCACTGCCGTACCACATGGTGCCAGCCACCACAAATGCTGCAAAAAACACAGCGGCAATACTGCTGGACAAAACCGTTTCAATGTTCCCCATCCGCAGTGCCTTATAAAGCCGCTCTGGAGGGCGCACAGCTAAGTGGAACAGACCAGCAATAATTCCGACAACGCCTGCAGCAATATGGTGTGCCACCACCCCACCAGGGTTAAAGGGGTTGAATCCTTCTGGGCCCCATGCGGGTGCAACCGCCTGAACGCTGCCCGTCAATCCATAGGGATCAGAGACCCACATCCCTGGCCCAAACAGACCGGTGAGATGAAACGCCCCAAACCCGAAACAAAGCAGACCAGACAAAAACAAGTGAATCCCAAACATTTTGGGCAGATCCAGGGCGGGTTCACCCGTGCGGGGATCTCTAAATAATTCCAAATCCCAATAGACCCAATGCCAACAAGCAGCCAGGAATAACAAACCCGACAAAATGATGTGAGCCGCCGCAACACCCTCAAAAGACCAGAAACCAGGGTCAACACCAGTTTCACCCGTGACGCTCCAGCCACCCCAAGAGCCTGTAACGCCTAGGCGTGCCATAAAGGGAAGGACAAACATGCCCTGACGCCACATGGGGTTAAGCACGGGGTCACTTGGATCAAAGGTTGCCAGCTCAAATAAAGCCATTGATCCAGCCCAACCGGCAACCAATGCAGTATGCATCAGGTGTACAGCAATCAGCCGTCCTGGATCATTGAGGACAACGGTGTGTACGCGATACCAGGGTAGTCCCATTGACTACGCTCCTCCTAAGTTAAGTTTCAATGTCTCACTCGAACCTTAATTTATTAATCAGCCAGATACTAGTAAGCGTACCAGAATCAGGCGTTGAGTTATGCCTTACCACCTTAAGCATTTAGGCTCTGTGCTGGGTCTAGCACTGCCTAGCACCTTAGACCTTGATGATTTAGACAGTTTGGCAATAAGGTTGTAAAAATGAATGTGTATAAAGAAGTGTAACTAGCGTTCGGGGCGAAATCAAGCGCCTCACGCGTAAAGAGAGAGAGGAAGGAGCCGGACATGGTAGATAGCAACGAATCGAATCAAGAGGCGCTCGTTGCTGAGGGGGCCTTGGTTTCAGACACAGCGAGCAATAGCGAATTGAATCCATCGAATGCAACTGAGCGGAAACGGTTTCAATCGGCAAGTATTAAGTTTCTTAAAGAAGATATAGAGGTTGTTGCGGCAGATGGCGCTAATCTTCGATTTAAGGCGTTAGAGAACAAGATTAATCTCTACACCTTTAGGGGCAAGATGATGAACTGCGGTGGGTATGGCCAATGTGGTACCTGCATTGTGGAAGTAGTAGACGGTATGGAAAATCTCTCGCCGCGAACGGAGGTAGAAACCCGCAAGCTCAAGAAAAAACCAGATAGTTATCGGCTGGCATGCCAAACGTTGGTGCACGGCCCGGTTAGCGTTAATACAAAACCCTAGGTATGGCCGGTCCAGGTATGACCAGCCCAGGTACGACCTGCGGATTCCCCAAGAAGTGCCGATTTGAGAGTGCTGTTTCTGAGGCTCTTTCTAGAGTGAAAATGATCTCCTGCCGCATTGGCGGAGTAACCCATGTGCAGAATGGCGAAAACTTGGTGGGTTTGGTGGCGGCACCAAGTGATATGTTTAGATTAGATGTGTGGTCTTTCAGGTAGCAAGAAGAGGCTGAATCTAATGCAAGTAAACAATTTGGGGTTTGTTGCTAGCCTACTGTTTGTGCTAGTGCCAACAGTGTTTTTGTTGATTCTTTATATTCAAACGGCTAGCCGCGAAGGGTAATTCCAAGCTAAATATATGTTTGCTTGGTGCAGGGACGGAACGGCGCTTTTCTGCCCTGGTTTGTGAGTGATTGCTTGAATCACCTTTTTTTGGTGTTTTCTGTAGATAAGCCGCAGAATGCTTTAGGGCTTTGAGAGTGCGGTTTCCATCACTACAGTGATGAACGGTAAGCATGGCACGAGCAAAATAGCATTTGATTCGCTTAACTCACCAGTTAAGCGATTTTTTTGGATGTTTGTCGCTAGTGTGACTATCGAGATATAGACTATCGAGACACAGATGATGTGTCTTGCCAGGGCTGGCTGTTGCGTTCCCAAAAGGTGCGGTCAGAATAGCCTTGAATCCGAGGATGGGTGTTGGCGAGTTCTAATCGTTTTTCAGCGATGCAGGCAAAGTCAGAATCAATCTCTAGGCCAACATAATGGCGACTCAACTTTTTGGCCACGACGCTAGTGGTGCCTGATCCTAAGAACGGATCAAAGACAACCGCATTGGCTTGAGAACTGGCAAGAATGAGCTTGGCGACCAGTTTTTCGGGCTTTTGGGTAGGGTGACTCGTGTTTTCTGGCATGGACCAGAAGGGGATCGTGAGATCGGTCCATAAATTAGAGGGCGCTGTCAGACGAAAGTTGCCTTGAGGAGTGCGGTGCCAGTCTTTGGGGTGGCCTGAGGTATTGGTGTATGGCGCAATGACTCGGCGTTTGAGACGTACCGCATCTGCATTAAACACATAGTTCTGGGAAACGGTGCAGAACCAGATGTCTTCTGCACAGTTCTTCCAGTTCTGGCGAGCAGCTCGGCCTTTTTCTCGCTCCCAGGTGATGCGATTGCGAATGATGAAGTAGCGAGAGGCGACCTCATGGATCGCAGGAGACGATTGCCAATCGCCGCAGATGTAGAGTGAGGCAGTTGGCTTTAGCAGCCTAACAAGCTGAATCATCCAGCTGTCCATCCAGTGGGTGTAGCTCTGGAGCGATCGCCGCTTGGTGCGCTGTTGATTAAACTGCTTCGTGAGGTTGTAGGGGGGATCAATGATGATCAGATCGGCAAACTGGTCAGGCAGATAGGGCAGGGCATCAAAGATATCTTGACAGAGCGTGCGATCGCAAATGTCTTGCAATGTGGCAGGCTGGGTAAGCTGCACTAGGCGCTGGGCGTAGTGCGATCGCTCTTCCTCCGTTAAGGTTATCGTTCGATTACGAGGAGCTCGCGCAAGACCATCAGCCGCCATCAATTCTTACCCTTAGCCAATTATCGCTAGTTAAGGGTAATCGCTATTCTTCAGGACAGGACAAAAACATACATTTGCATCCCAATCTTTCCCAATCCTCCATCTCGAATGGGTGTGATCTTGCCCTGCAGCCAACCCGCAACGGTCTGGGACGGTCTGGGACGGTCTGGGACGGTCTGAGAGGAGGGATGTAGGACTTACCGCGACCTAAGAGTCGGGGGTGGGAGTCCGGTCACATCCGCACATCCCACTCCGCTGCTTTATCTCTAGGCTGACTGAGTTCGCACGAGCATGACCGGGCAGGGTGCGTAGACGCGCACATAGTCAGAGAGCGATTGTCCCAACAGCCGATCTAGATCGGGCAAGCCTTTGGCAATGGAGGGACGACGATCGGGGGAGCCTATCATCAGCAGGTCTACGTTTAGGGCTTTTGCTTCTTGACAGATCCGCTCACCGGGCTTGCCTTCAGGGGCGATCGCCTTGTAATTAATTCCTAATCGCTTTGCTTCGGCGATCGCTGGCACCAGCACCGGGTCTTCATTAGGGTTAGCTGCAATCTCACCTGGCTTTAGCTTCATATCAGGATTAGTATGAGCCAAAATCAACTGCCCACCTGAGGTATCACGCAAAAAATTGAGAGCCAGTCCAAGCGTGTCTTTCGCCGAGTCTGACTTATCCATCGCTACCATAATGCGACGGATTTTCTTGACGTAAATGTCATCTTTTACCAGCAGCATAGGGCAAGCTGCTAGCTGAAACACGTACTGACTAACAGAATTTTCTAAGATGGACTGGATCCGCTTTAACCCTCGGGAGCCCATGATGATCAGGTTGGCATTCAGTTCGTCTGCCGCCCTGACCACAATGTCTTTCGGGTCGCCAGATCGCAGCATTGCATTCACCCGAGACGGGTCAAGGTTCAGGGTTTGAATTGCTTTAGACAGGGTTTTGCCGCCCTCTTCCCACTTTGCAGTCATCTCGTCTGCGGTAATCTGCTGGGGTACCACATGCAAAATGTTGATAGTAGCGGCCTGAAACATCGGAATGTCCATTAACACTTTGAGCATTTCTTCAGCATGACCTGTACCAGAATCTGCCAGGAGAATTTTATCGATGCGGTTGACCATAGTGTGTTCCTCAACGGTATGTTAATTACCCACCACGCTAAGCGTTTGGTTTATGAAGACTGGGTATGACGCAGCATCGCCATGCTGCAGCCGGTCGATGCGTGGGTGACGGTCTCTAGACAAGTCTGCTTGCCGATCAACTGGAGCTAGGGGCTGTCATCAATTAGCCTCTGATATCCCAGAAATCAACAGTCACGGCCCCTAGCCTGGTTGTTGGGTCGGGCATGGCAACGCTGATAGCATAAGGCGTTTGGTTGGAATTGATGACACGCCCTAGGCTTTAGCGTTGCAGAAAGACTCAATCAGAATGCCCTCATCCGCCACACGCGATTGAACCTAAATCCAATGCGATCGCTCTCAGAGAGTCAGACTGCCAGGATGTAGTGAGCGGCCCCTATCCATTCAGGTCGCCCTACGAACTCCATCGGTTTGCACGGGGAGGGAGGGCTAGGATAGGCGGTGGGCGATCGCCCCTAGCAAAACGTCTCAAAACCAGGCCAAACAGACTGTTCAACCGATCTGAAGGCGGCACTCCTACCCATTTTCAAGCTTACGCGAATGGCCCTTACCTCCACACGATTAATGTAAAAATTGACGTAAGAAACTGACAAATTGCAAAATTTAGCAACAATTCAGGATAGGTTATGCCCACCCCCCCAGGATTAATTCGTTGTTGATGTAGAGAAATTAGAATCAGAGGTAGCCATCTGACTTTTAGGGAGGCATGAGTGTGAGCATTATCGAAGCCCTGCAACAGGTGCCCGACTATCGAGCCAAACG
>JAESGQ010000179.1_pt1 | contig 12528 bp, 14 predicted proteins | sample 9266251 | NCBI WGS metagenome assembly JAESGQ01 (sample SAMN17056778, study PRJNA650883) | algae metagenome | isolation source: Kaiparowitsia implicata GSE-PSE-MK54-09C and co-occurring heterotrophs from... | place: USA: Kaiparowits Plateau, Grand Staircase Escalante National Monument, UT ... | reverse complement strand
AACCTCACTGTCGAGACCGATGAGTCTTATTGCGTCCCTGTGGGTGTAGCCCACAATTGCAGCTGTCGCTATATCAGCCTGTCTGAGCGAGACCTGGAGGATCAGGGGCTGACGATTAGCGGGCTACGACGGGGCGACCTGGCCACCACCACCATCGACGGCCAAACCTATGAAGCCTTGCTAGAGCCCGCCGAGGGCTTTGACTATACCCCCGGCCTCAGCAACGCCATAGACCGCAGAGCAAAGCTAGAAAACATCCTTGACCGCGCCACCCCCACCTTGCGCAGTCAAATCGAAGCAGAACTCGATCGCATCGACCAAGAGCGACTGGCGTTGCGAGTAACCCCACAAGGCACCCCCGTCAGGCAAGCGCTACCTGCACCCAAAGGCCCAAACGCCAAGCCCTTCAATCACGTCCTAGAGGTGATCGATCAGGTGCATGGAGACGGCAGCCTGCCCAAAATCCCCACCGTTCTCGTGCCACCCAAGGGCAGCAAGCGAGGGCGCTACAGCTATGACCCCACCAAGGGCGGCGCTATCTCTATTGAGGTGCAGCACTCCCTAGCCAAATCAGGCTTCGTCTATGCGCACGAGATCGGCCACTTCCTCGACCACCATGGGCTGGGGGATGGGCGCAGCTTTGGCACTCGCACAAATCCGCAGATGGCAGAATTCTTTCAGGCCATTGAGGCCACGCCCCTAGTGCAAGGCTTGCGAGACGCCCTACAAACGGGCACTCTTAACTCAAGGGCTGGCGATCGCAACCTCAGCCAAGGTTCAAAAGACTACATCGACTACCTGCTGTTGCCAGAAGAGATTTGGGCGAGGTCGTATAGCCAGTGGCTCACCCTTCGCAGCGGCGATGGCGAACTTGCCAAAGGACTGCGGGAGGCGCAGGGTTCCACCAACGCCTACACCGCCTCAATGCAATGGGACGACAAGGAGTTCGCCCCCGTCGCGGCCACGATTGATGACCTGTTCAAAACCCTAGGATGGATACGATGACCGGAATCCCGCCAGAGCTAGTAGCTGAAGCCGAAGCACTGATTGAGCAAAACCAAGACCAGGGAAAGCCTGTTGAAGAGATTGACTTTGCGCGCGACCCCAGCGACATGCGCGCAGTGGTGTGGTGTCACGTGTTTGACTGGCCCCTGTCCGAGTCGAAGCAGTTTTACATCTGGTATCCCCAGTTCCTTCAAGAGGACTATGACCTGCAACCGGGTGAGCAGGTGCTTCTGTGAGCGACGCTTCAACCAGCGCATCACAGCGCTGGCGCAGCAGCCGCCCCAGCACCACACAAGTCACACAGGCATAGAGGAACGCCAGCCAGCAGCGCCGATAGAGCGCCCGCGCCCGCTGCCCGCTCAGCCGCCGCCACGCCACAATAGAGAAGGCAGCAGCATAGCAATAGACCATGAAAAAGCCATAGGCGGCGGTCTCCGCCGTCTTCGCGAAACTGTTGTAATACATGGTTGAAAATCCTTTAGGTTGAGCCCGTTGAAGAGGTGGGCTATTGCGATTGGGGCGGCGTTTGAGACGAGGCCAGCTCCCATGAATCAAACCTAGCCGACGCCCATTTACCGCGTCAAGCCCTTCATCCAATCTTTGCAAAATGGCAAACCTCCAGGCCAACCTAGACGACCTCACCCCCGACGACGTGCTGCGCGCCGCCGTCCGCAACCTCAGCAACCGTGGCCCCCTCTACAAAGCCTGGGCCAACCGGGTCGAGGCCGTCATCGTCACCGCCTTCAAGAATCAGGCCGAGCCCTATACCAACACCCCCTGGCCCGATCTCACCCCCACCTACGACGCCTACAAAAAGGGGCGACGGCGCGACATCGCCCGCCGCAAGCGCCAGGCCAAGAAGACGGGAACACCCTATCGCGACCCCCGTGGCGCGCCTAAAGCGGGCGGCACCCTCACTCTGCAATACACCGGTGCCCTGTTCGACTCCACCTTTGCCCGAGTCGAGGGCAATGGCGTGGTGGCCGGGTCAAACCTGCGAGTGGGTGACTACAGCCTGGGGGCCATCCATCAGTTTGGGGCACCCCGCGCAGGCATCCGGCCACGGCGCTGGCTGCCCGTCACCGACACCGGCGAGCCCATGCCCCAGCTCGTGGCAGACCTGGTGCAACTTACCGAAACCTACCTCTCGTCTTAGCCCCCTCAGAATCCCCTAGAAGGGGCCTGTCTCTTTTCCACCCTTCCCACACATCGTCCCCACCCACGCATCCACCTCCACAGCGCCAGGATCACTGATCCTGTTGAGAATCCAATGCTCAATCCCTCTGAGATGTTGAATTTGTTCGATCGATCGCTCTCTGGGGAGGGCCTCACTCCTGAGCAGCGAGAGCGCATCCGCCTGCGGTTCATCCATGCCTATGCCCAGGCCATGCTGCAAAACTCCCAGGCGCTTCAGGCCATGGCCAGCACCGCAGACCTGGCCACCCTCACCATCCGAGAACTCAAGCAGCGCGCCCAGGCCCACGGCATCACCCGATATAGCCTGATGTCTAAAGCCCAACTTATAGAGGCGATTCATGCCACCACCACCCATTGACCAACAGATCGCCACCCTCCTCCAGAGCTATCCCCTCAGCCCAGAGCAGCGGCTTCAGCTCACCGCCCAGTTGCACCAGCTCATCCAGCAGCGCCAGGCCCAGCTCGGCGGCGACACCCAGCAGCTCCTCGCCGAATGCCGCATCCAAATCGAGCAGCTCTTCTTCCCAAACGCCCAAAAATAGGCAGGGGCAAAAGTGCCCCCTGATTCCCCAAACGCCCCCACAGCATCATGGGCAAGAGCGCACCCAGGCCATCTCTCCTCCTCGCCCTGGGTGCACTCCCCTTTCCTCATGCCCCGCCGCTTCAGACCACTCGGCATCCTCGCCTTCACCATCGGCCTCGGCTTTGGCCTCTGGGCCACCACTAATAATCCGCTGAAACCCGCCAAATCCGGGGCATTAATGCCCACTGAGTGCAGTGCCATCCATCGGCGACCATAGGTGCATCATGCGAGATGTATCCGATGCCGACCACCACTACCGCAAATCGTCCCCACACCCGTGGGGGTGCACCGCCCATCGAAATATTTTCAGTAGGCCCACAGATTGCGTCTGATGGTCGGCGTCTTTCCCTCACCGAGTCAGACCTCAAAAGCCTCGTCGCCAGCTTTAACAAAAGCGGTGCCCGCGCCCCCTTCGTCCCCGGCCACCCCAAAGACGATCAGCCCCAGCTTGGCTACGCCACCAAGCTGGGATTTCGCAACGGCAAGCTGCTCGTCACCGAGCACGCCGACCTAGACCCCACCTTCAAGTCCATCGTCAAGAGCGGCGAGCTGCGCGGCATCTCCGTCAAGCTGCGCCTGCCCAGTCACCACGACAACAAAACAGGAACCTATGAGCTGCGCCACATCGGATTTTTGGGGCGCTCCCTTCCTGCTGTCCCAGACCTGGCCGAGCCAGAATTCAGCGGCAACAACTGGGCCGACATCGAATTCATCGCCAGCCCAGCCGACCCAGACCCAGAACCCACAGAACCACCCATGTCCACCAAAACCCCACCCACCGACGTCGAATTCAGCCAGCGCCTAGCAGACCTCGAAGCCCGCGAAGCCGAATTCGCCCAGCGCGAACTTGAGTTCACCCGCGTCCAAGCCGTCGAGCCCCTGCTTGACAACCTCATCGCCAAGGGCTCAGTCCTCCCCGCCGAAAAGGCAGGCCTCACCGCCCTGTTCTCCAAGCTCGACGACAGCGAACTCGAGTTCAGCCAAGGCGACGAAACCGTTAAGAAGCCGCCCGCCGAAATCCTCAAAGCCCTGCTCACCGCCCTGCCCCCCCGCGTCACCTACGGCGAAGTCGCCAAAGGTGACGACGCCGAATTCAACACCAAAGACCCCAAGCAAATCGCCGCCCGCATCGACACCTACCGCAACGAGCAGCGCGCCAAAGGCATCCTCGTCAGCTATGCCGACGCCCTCAGCGCCCTAGGCCTTTAATCCCCACCATCCCCAAATCGGACACGCGTGTCCGATTTGAACGGCTCACCCCTTCACTCCACCCCCTCACCCCCCACCCTCCTATGTCCAACCGCGACTACATCCAGGTCAAAAATTACGAAACCAGCGCCGCAGTCGGTCGCTATCGCATTGTCAAATTTGACGCGGCTGACGGTGTCGTCATCCAGGCCGCCGCCGCCACAGATGCCCTCATTGGCGTCTCCACCGACATCGCCACCGCAGTCGGTCGGCGCTGCGACGTGGTTCACTCTGGCATCGCTCCCGTTATCTACGGTGGCACCGTCACCCGTGGCGCGCTCCTCACCTCAGATGCAGACGGCAAAGCCATCGCCACCACCACAGCCGGAAACCGCACCATCGGCATCGCCCTCGTCAGCGGCGTCGCCGACGACATTGGCAGCGTGCTGCTTAGCCCTGGGGCGATCGGAGCCGGGGTCTAACCCTCACCCTCTCTCACCTCTTCACCCTTAATCTCTTCACTCTTCACCCCTCCCCACCACCATGGCCATCTCCCCCTACCCAACAGACCCGCATCTCACCGGCCTCGCCATTGCCTACAAAAACACCGAATACATTGCCGACTTCATCGCCCCCTATCGCCCCGTCTCCAAGCAAGAGTTCGAGTGGGATGACTACACCCTCGCCGAGATGTACACCGTCCCCGACACCAAGGTCGGGCGGCTCAGTCGGCCAAACCAAACCACCTTCAGCGCCACCCGCCAAACCGCCAGCACCGAAGACTACGCCCTAGACAGCCCTGTCCCCCAGCGCGACATCGACAACGCCGACGCCAACTACAACCCCCTATCCCACGCCACCGAGGGGGTGATGGAGTTAATCAAACTCGATCGCGAAATCCGCGTCGCAAATCAGGTGTTCAACCTCAACACCTACCTCGCCTCCCAGCGCACCACCCTCACCACCACCGCCCGCTGGAGCCAGCTATCAGAAGCTGCCAGCACCCCCATCAGCGACATGCTCACCGCCTTCGACTCGTGCCTCATGCGGCCAAACACGCTCTTGCTCGGTCAGGCAGGCTGGACGCTGCTACGCCAGCACCCCGACGTCATTCGCGCCTGCCGCCCCAACAGCACCCAGCCCGGCGAGGGCTTCGTCACCGTAGACGAAGTGCGACAGACCCTGGAAATCGACAACCTATGGATCGGTAGGTCGTGGAAGAACGTCGCCAAGCCCGGCCAGGCCTTCACCAAAAACCGCATCTGGGGATTGGATGCCGCCGCGCTCTACATCAACCCCCAGGCTCAGCTCGTCGGCACCGTCACCCAGCCCACCTTCATGCTCACCGCCCGCTTCGGCACACCCGTCGCAGGCCAAATCGCCGACCCCCACATCGGCATGCGCGGCGGCGTCAACGTCCGCGCCGGTGAGTCCGTCAAAGAGTTCGTCACCTCGGTGCAGGGCTCCTACTTCTGGAAGGACGCCTTCACCGCGTGATGATCCGTTTCTGCCATAGCAGAAATTGAGCCCGACTATTTCCACCTTGGTGGAAATCAGCTCTCCCCTATCCCCACACCCCCATTGCCACCATGCCTAAATTCACAGTCCTCGATCGCATCAAGCTGGGCAACCAGCACCACGAAGTCGGACAGGTTGTGGAGATGAGCGCAGACGACGCCGCTCGCCCGCTCGCCCTAGGCGTGGTGGCCCCCGTTCTCGACCCCAAGACCACCACCCCCACCCCCACCACCCCTACCCGAGCCAAAAAGGATGAATAAAGCTGAGCTGATCAAGGGCATTGCCGAGACGGCGGGCACCAGCCAGGCCGCTGCTGGCAAGAATTTAGATGCCACCCTCCAGGTGATCGAATCCGCCCTGTCCAGCGGCGACACCGTCACCATCGTCGGCTTTGGCACCTTTGGCACCTCCAAGCGCAAATCGCGCACCGGGCGCAATCCCCAAACCGGGGATGCCATCCACATCGCCGAGCGCATTGTCCCCGTCTTCCGCGCTGGCAAGAACCTCAAAGATGCACTGCGGAGGCTGCGCGGCTGATGGCCTACGCAACGGTGGCATTGTTCATTCAGGCCTTCGGCGAGCAAGAGGCGATCGAGCTGAGCGCGCTGGATGATGCCACCGCCGAGGCCGTCGTCGAGCCGGTAATTGACCGCGCCCTTGATGACGCCAGCAGCCTCATCGACTCCTACATCGGCAGTCGCTATCGACTGCCCCTCCCTAGCACCCCCACCGTCCTCATTCCCAAGTGCCTCGACATCGCCCGCTATCGGCTCGATCGCACCCGCGCCAGAGACGATGTCCGCCTTCGCTATGAAGACGCCATCCGCTGGCTAGAGCAAATCACCAAGGGCATCATCAGCCTGTCGCTCGACGAAGTGGGCAACCCCACCCAGCCCAGCGGCTCGCCAGAGTTCAACAGCCCGCCGTCCGTGTTCGACCGCGACTCCCTCTCGGGGTATTAGCACCATGCCCACCCCCCATCTGCAGCTCGTCGAAAACGCCATCGTGCAGCATCTCCGCGATGCCCTGCCCGATGTGCGCGTCCTGCCCTTCCCCGAAGACCTCTCGCAGTTGGGCAGCCCCGTCTCGGGGCGGCAGCTCTTTGTCGGGTTCAAGCAGGTGCGGTTCCAGCCGGGGCAGTCGCTCAACTTCGACGCCCCCATCATTCAGCAGGGCGAGATCGACTACGAGCTGCTGCTCTGCACCAAAGACCTCCGCACCCACACCACCACCTACCCCATCGTCGAAGCCATCGATCGCGCCCTCACCGGGTTCATGCCCATGGGCCGAGCGGGTAAGTGGCTCACCCAGCGCAGCGGCGGCTTCACCGCGCTCGATCAGGGCGTCTGGGGCTACGTCTCGGTTTACTCCCTCCCCTACACCAAGAAGACACTCAGGAGATGATTTAGATGGCCATTATCACGGGCATGGGCAACTTCGGCTTCCTCACCAACGGGCTCACCATCGAGCGGTTCCTCCCGCTAGAGCCAATGGAGTTCGAGATGGCCGGCGAGGCCGAAAGCCAAACCTCGCAAAAGTGGGTCGCGGGTCGCCGGGTCACAGCAGGCACCGGCATCAGCAGCGAAACCTACAACCTCACCATCGGCATTGAAGCGGCAAACTGGCTGTCCATGCAAATGGCAGTGGGTGAGTTTGCGGGCACCACGGCCAGCGTCAACCTGCCCAACACCAAGTTCGCCACCATCCCGGCTGAGTCGCCCTACGAAATCACCGACCCCGATATCGCCAACGCCACCATCTACGTCAGCGACCTGCAAGGGCGGCAGTTCACCCAAGAGTCGGGCGCGCCCGATGCCGCCTACGAGTTTCAATACGTCCCCGGCCCACCCAAGAAGCTGTTGTTCAACAGCACCGAGGCAGGCAAGGATATTGCCTATCGCTACCTCAAGGCCGAGACCAACCTGCCCAGCATTGGCAAAGAGACCGTCGCCACCACCATCCGCAACCTCTCCTTCCACGGCGTGGCCTATGGCGATGAGGAGCTGATCGAAATCGTCATCCCCAACATGGGGCTCTCCGGCATCCCCTCGATCTCCTTCAACGATGTCACCAAGTTCGACCTGGAGTTTGAGCTAGTGGTGCAGGCCGGGGCGCGCCGTCAGTTCGAGATGTATCGCCTGCCGCTGCCTAGCTAGTCGCCCCAAATGCGACACGCGTGTCGCATTTGGATCGGGTTCACACAGGGAGAGACCAAAGGGGGAGCCGTGGAGTTTTTTGAGTTTGCGCCAGCCGCCGAGTTCGTCGATCGCACCGGAATCGTCCGCCCCATCTATGGGTGCAGCCTGCTTGGTCGCGACGAGTTCTGGCAGCGCCTGGCGCAGTTGGCAAATCGGCTAGAGTCTGTCACCGCTGGATCGTTCCAGGCGGCCTACGCGCTAGACCCCCGCACCCAGCAGCTCACCGCGCGGCTGCTCCAGCTCAACGGCATCGACCCCGACTGGGTCACCCTGGCCCAGGCCGAGCAGCTGCTCATCTCCCCCGGCCACCTGGCCCAGCTCAACCAAGCCGAGCAGCCCACCGAGGCCAGCGTCGGCAAAGACACGCCCCCCACCCTGCCCGAGCTAATCGCCGCCATCAGTTCCTTCAGCTCCATCAAAGACGCCCTAGACCTCGCCAACACCGTCCCCGCCAATCTGCTCGGCGACATCGTCACCGCCCGCGCCGTGCAGTCGCTCCCGCCCAAAGAGCAAGCTCGTGAGAAGTCGCGCAAGATGATGCGCGCCCACAAGCCCGAGCTAATCGCCGCCCTCAAAGCACGGGAGGGCAGAACCCATGGCCAATGAAGCCGTCATTCGCTTAACCCTCGACAGCTCCGGTGCAGAGAAGGATGCCCGCGCCCTCGCCGCCGATCTAAAAAAGTCGCTCGGCAACATCAAAATCAACGGCAATCTCATCGACCTGGGCGACAGCCAAGACGAAATCGCGCGGCTCACCGTAGAGGTGACCCGCGCCCAGGCAGCCCTAGCCGATGGCAAGGGTGCGGCAGAGCTACAGCGCCAGGCGTCCATCCTGCAAGAGAACCTGCGCTTCAAGCAGCAGCTCGCCCAGATCGAGGGCGCTGGCCTCAGCGAAAAAGATGCCACCGCCGCCCGCGCCCTCGCCACCGAGCTAAACAACCTCAACCTGGCGAAGATCGAGGTGGAGTTTCAGAACGCGGCTGAGGCCAGCACCACCTTCTCTCGCAGTGCCGAGGCGCTCAAGGGTGTGCTGCAGGGGCTAGCCCAAGCGGTCACCACGCAGCTCATCGGCGTCCTCAGCAGTGCGGGCTCCGGCATCACCGGGGCCATTGGCGATGCGGTCAACGCCGCCGCCGAATATGAACGGGTCATCGGCTCAGTCGATCGCCTGGTGGCCAACAGCAACGTCGGCCTCAGCACCCAAGAGCTGATCGCCTTCGCCGACGAACTCGGCAACGCCACCCTCACCAGCGAAGAGGCCGTGCTGCGCGCCAGCCGCTCTCTCCTCACCTTTCAAAACGTCACAGGCGACACCTTCAAGCGCACCCTCGCCGCTTCCCAAGATTTGGCCGAGGCCTTGGGTGGGTCGCTAGAGGGCAACATCCTCAGCCTGGGCAAAGCGCTAGAAAACCCCGTCACCGGGTTGAACGCCCTGGCGCGATCGGGCACCGTCTTCACCAAGCAACAGCGCGAGCAGGTCAAGGCCCTCGTCGAGTCGGGCCGACTGCTCGAAGCGCAGGGTGTCATCCTCGACGAAGTGGAGCGGCAGTATGGCGGCGCGGCGGTGGCCGCCGCCCAGGGTTTGACCGGCGCGCTCGACACCCTCGGCGAAAACGCCAACGACATCACGCGCGGCTTTGGCGAGCAGTTGCTCCCCGCCCTCACCGAGTTCGTCAACCTGCTTCAAACCCTTCAGCCCCAGATTGAGGAGTTTGCGATCGGGGCAGGTGCAGCAGCCGGAGACCTGATCCAGCTGCTGGTCAATGCGCTCAAGTTCGCCGCCGACAACGGCGAGATCCTAGCGACCGTGTTGCAGGCGCTGGTGATTCGGTTCTTAGCGCTCAAGGCCGTAGGGCTGGCTGGGCAGATTCAGGCCACGGCCATTCAGATGGGCTTGCTCACCAAAGGCGCAGCCGGGGCCAGCATCAGCATCAAAGGATTGACCGGCGCGCTGGCCACGGGCGCAGCCGGAGCCAAGGCAGCGGCCATTGCCTTTGCCCCACTCTTGATCCAACTGGCCGCCGTCGCCGTCGCCATCGAAGCCATCAAGTTCGCCAAGTTCGCCAACGACCTGGCCAAGGCCAACACCCAGATCGCCGCATTCCAGGCAGGCACCGAGGCCAGCACCCAGGCCGCGCTCGCCGCCGCGGGTCGCACCAAGACTGCCGCCGAGCAGGCCAACGAGGCCAAGGCCAAGGGCATCGCCCTCAGCGCCGAAGAACAGGCCGCGTCTGAGCGCCTCGTCGCCGCCAACGACCAACGCCTTGCCCAGCTCGCCGAAGAGCTAAAAGAACTCGAAGCCCTCAAGCCCGCCAACGAAGAGCAAGAGAACTCCAAGGCCGCGCTGATCAAGCAAAACGAGATTGCCACCAAGGCGCTCCAAAGTCAGAACAACACCCTCAAAGAGGCCATCGGCCTCAACGCCAAAGACACCGACGAGATAGACGAAAAGGTCAGCAAACTCAGCCAGCTCAACGAGGCCTATCGCGCCAACGAAGGAGCCGCCGAAACCTACTTCAAACGGCAGCAAACCGAGATTGCCGAGGGCATCGCCGCAGGCACCCTCACCGAAGAGACCGCTCGCCAGCAGGCCCTTGCCGCCGAGAGCGCCTATTACCAGCAGCGGCTAGAGCTAGCCACCGAGCGCCTGGCCGCCCTCCGCGCCCTAGAGTCCGAAGTCACAGACCCCAAAGAGAAGGCCAAGCTCCAAGAAGACCTGATCAAAGCCGAGCAAACCACCTACGACCTCCGCACCAAAATCGCAGAGCAGGCCAGCGCCGAGCGTGTGCGGGCAGAAGAGGACGCCCTAGAAACGGTGGCTCGCGCCAACGAAGCCGCTGCTCGCACCATTGCCCAGTCCCAAACCGATCGCACCGCCGCCATCCGCCAGCAACAGCTCGCCGGTGTGCTCAGCGTCCAACAGGCCGAGCAGCAGATCCTCGCCATCCAGCAAGACAGCACCCGCGCCATCCTCGCCCAAAAGCAGCAAGAGCTACGCGAAGTGCAACGGCTCCGTGCCGAGGGTGTCCTCAGTGCCGAGCAAGCCGCCGAGCAAGAGAGTGGCCTTCAGGGTGAGATTGCCCAGTTGAATTTGCAAGCGATCGAAGGCGAACTAGCCGCGCGCGAAGCCGCCAAGCAAGCCGCCATCAAAGCCATTCAAGACATCGCCGCCGAGCAGCGCCGCGCCAGCGACCTGGCCGTTGCCGAAGTGCAGCGCCAGGTGGCCGCGCTCGATCAGGTCAGCGCTCAGCTCCAGCAGCAAAACACCCTGCTGCAATCGCGCGCCACCCTGCAATCTGCCCTCAGCAACCTAGAGCGCACCCAGGCCCAGACTCGGCTCGACGGCCTGCGCCGTGCCGAAGAAATCCAGCGCCAGCTCAGCTCTGGCGAAATTCGCAACGGGCGAGTCCGCCGCCAGCTAGAGCGCGAGCTGCAAGCCCTCGGCGTTGAGCGCGGCACAAACCAGCTGGCCCTCGTGCAGCGCCGCCAGGCCGAAGAGCAACGCCTCGCCCAAATCGAGCGCGACGCCCTAGCGGCCAAACAACAGCAAGAGTCCGCCAGCCTAGACCTAGAACTCCGGCGTAATGCCATCGCCACCCAGCGGCTCCAGCTCGAAACCCGCATCGCCGAGCTGCAAGCCCTCCAAAACCAAAACGCCGCCCAAGCCGCCCTGCGCGAAGCCGAAACCACCGGAGACGCCAACCAAATCGCCGACGCCCGCACCAACCTGCAGCTCGCCCAGCAAGGCACCGACCTCGCCCAGCAAGCCCGAGTCGCCGCAGAAGAGCAAGCCGCCGCCCAGGCCGAACTCGCCCAAAACGCCCGCGAAGCACTCGACGCCCAGCAAGAGGCCGAGCGCGCCCAAGCCGACGCCGCCAACGAGTCAGAGCGGTTTGCCGCCGCCCTCGAACGCGCCGCCGCCAGCACCAACCGCATCGCCAACAACCTGGCCACCGGCCAGTCCGTTCGCGCCCGTCGCGACGGTGGCCCCGTCAGCGCCGGGTCACCCTACCTCGTCGGCGAAGAAGGGCCAGAGCTGGTCATGCCCCGCCGCTCTGGCTTCGTCCTCACCGCCACCCAAACCGCCCAGCTCTTGCGCCAGAGTGTGGCCGCCTATCGCCGCCCCAGTCTGCCCGGCAGCTCCGGCGACTCCGGCCTCCTGCGAGAGATCCAAGGCCTCCGCAAAGACCTGCGCGGCATTGAGCGCCCAGTGCAAAACAACACCGTCACCGTTCAGAGCCAGGGTGACCCTGTTTCCGAGGCCTTAAGAGTTCACGAACGGCTGCTGTTAAACCAAATTAGGAGTATGGGACTTTGACTGATGTAGCTCGACTGACCGACGTTGCAACCTGGTATCGGGGCATGCCCCACCAGCAAGACGCATTGGAATACCTGCAGGGCCAAATCCCCTTAGAAGCCCTGGTGGAGTTTAGTGACCGCTGGCGTTCCCAAGGCCCTCCCCCCGTCCAACCGCCTGGGGTTACCCCTCAGGTCAACCGCCCCAGCTTGATAGAAATCCCTGGGCAAAAGGTTGACCTCAATGCCCCGATCATCCCAGGCGGCAACTTTACCTGGGCCGAAGCCCTGCACCAAGGAAACCGCATCCCCCGCACCAAGGCAGAAGTCAGCAACATCGTGGCACTGGCGACAGCGCTACAACCCTGGCGCATCGCAGTCGGTCAACCCGTGAGGGTGCTCAGCTGGTATCGACCAGAGCCGTTCAACGCTCAAGCAGGTGGAGCCCAAAACAGCCAGCACCTGGGCGGCAGAGCCGCAGACCTGAGGGTTGGCAATCGACTCGGGCGAGACCTAGCAGCCATCGCTGACCGCCTCGGCTGG
>JAESGQ010000178.1_pt1 | contig 12696 bp, 14 predicted proteins | sample 9266251 | NCBI WGS metagenome assembly JAESGQ01 (sample SAMN17056778, study PRJNA650883) | algae metagenome | isolation source: Kaiparowitsia implicata GSE-PSE-MK54-09C and co-occurring heterotrophs from... | place: USA: Kaiparowits Plateau, Grand Staircase Escalante National Monument, UT ... | reverse complement strand
CCTTGGCAGCCTCCTACTTTAGCCACTGAGAAAAATTAACGGTTGCTCTGTTTTTAGCATCTTGTTATTCGCTCTGTTGAGCAAGACTCTAACAATGATTTAGGGTTAGATGGTGCTGCTGATTTTTTGTCTGCAGCAAGATACCCGTCACGTTATGCGATCTCATAACAGGCTTGACATTTAAGATAATCGCTTTTCTCTCATCCCCCCGGCCAAGGTGCAAGATCTGAGTAGATTAACTTGCAATATATTCCTGCAAGAGATGTTGATATCGCTTGCTTTCTTTAAGCAACTGCTCATCGGTAATTGTTCCAGAAGCTGCTAATGCTTTAGGCAACAAACCATGAACGACAAAAGGTGTTTTGTAGGTGATGCCGCAATAGTGAGCGGTCTGTTGGATGGGTCGCAGAAATTCACTGATTGTAAAGTTAACCGCACCTCCTGCGATGTACATATCTGATGTCCCCCCAGCGGTTACAACGGGCATTAGCTCTTTGCCTTGAAGTGAAATTCCATCTGTTCCAAACGCAAACCCATAGGTCAGCACGTCATCCATCCATTTCTTGAGCAGAGGTGGCACTGAATACCATTGCAACGGATACTGAAGCACAATCAAATCATGGTGTCGCAATAGTTCTTGTTCAACTGGAACATCAATTTGCCAGTTTGGATATTGCTCATAAAGATTTTGAATCTTAACAGAGGGCAGCGTTTGAATGGCTTCTATTAGTGCTTGATTGCCTCTTGATTCTGCAAAGTTTGGATGCGCCAAAATGACCAATGCGTTTTTCATAACTTGCTCTGCCTTAGCTTGATAAATCCACGATATTGGCAAAGCCGTTATATTGTCTAATAGATAATCAAGATGGGGGTCATCACTGGCGTGAATTACGAGCAATTTGACCTTAACCTGCTCAACGTGTTTGATGCTGTGATGACAGAACTTAATGTGACACGGGCATCTGTACGATTGAATATGACTCAACCTGCGGTTAGCAACGCACTCAAACGATTGCGACACTTGCTGAACGATGAACTGTTTATCAAGGTTCCGAGTGGAGTTAGTCCAACACCAAAAGCTCTAGAAATCTGGCAACCCCTTCATGAAGCACTCCATCAGATTCGACAAACGCTTGAACCAATCGAATTTGATCCTGTAACTGAAACTGTTACCTTTACGATCGCCCTCAACGACTTTACCGCCGCGTTGATTTTGCCTCCATTGATGAAAGCGATTGAAGCGATCGCCCCCAATGTCAATGTACGAACCATACCCAACACGCACATCAACGCTGCTATGTTGTTGGAACACGCAGAAATTGACATTGCAATCGGGGTGTTTCCAAATCCACCGCCACGATTGCGATCGCAACCATTACTAACCTCTTCCTGGGTCTGTGTCATGCGGCGTGATCATCCGCTTGCAAGCAAAAAGCTGACACTAGAACGCTATGTTCAAGCAAAACACTTACTGGTGACATTAACTGGAGAAGCAACCGGGTTAATTGACCCACTGCTACAGGAGCGAGGGCTGAATCGGCGAATCGGACTCACCATAAATCAGTTTTCTGTTGCACCTCAAATCCTGATGGATTCTGATTTCATTGCGGTTCTTCCCACACGAGTTGTTCAATTAAGTGGAATTGCCAATCAGCTTCACCTGGCAACTGTTCCTATTGAAATTAATCCCACATCTGTAAAGATGATGTGGCATGAACGTCTTCAACAAAATATGGCACAAGTGTGGTTTAGAACACAACTGGCTAAGGTTTGCTCATGTCTTTAGTTCTTTCAACACTGAAGAACCTCTGGATATAGAGCGTTTTCTATATCGTCTCAGCAAGTTATTAAAGTATCATAACGTCAAAGTGCAGCGGCGGCAGACAACCTTGAAATCCACACCGTTAGCTTTCGACCGTCTGCTGCCACGCAGTGTTAGCTGGCTTTCTCCGCAGACCATCTCGACTTATCTTTTACTGATGTTCTTGGGCAAGGGCTAAGACACGCTGATATAGCTGGGGGCTGACGCGAAAACCAGCCTGATTGATTAAGGCATCCATAACAGGTTGAACTTGAGGGATGAGGCTTCTTTGTTTAGCCACAAGCAGAATACCCAGAATACCAATGATAGACAGCCCAAGCCGAATAGCTTCTTGTCGTCCCAAGCGTTCATCAATGAGTAAATCATCGGCTTGTAGCTCAAATGCCAACGCAATAGCATTCGCTTCCCCAGCATCCAGTCCCCGTTCTTTTTGCAGTTGGTCAGCAAGTTGGGTATTGGTGAGGGATTGGGTTTGAAGCCAGCCCACTTTGAGAATGGCTGAAATCTTGGGATTGCTAGCGGCTGCTAATTCGCTGGCAACAACATCAGGAATAATAACGGTTTGATAAATGGCTTCTAGCAACCACAAATGACCAATAATAGCAAGATTAGAAAGGGCAGAGGTGTCGCTGACAACGATCATAGCCAGCCCCGATCGCGCAGATGCTGAACATCCTGCTCAAGGTCTTCTACATCGTAATGAACACAAATACCCCGATTTGCCAGCAGCTTTTGAAATTCCATGATTTCCATCCCAGCAATCTTGCTGGCGCGGCTGAGGGAAATCCGCTCTTGCTGAAACAGCGCAATTGCAATCTCCCGAAGCCAGTCGCTCTGGTTAAAGGTTTCAGCTTGGCTGAGGTTATCAGGCAGGTTCAGAGTAATTTGCATTGGGTTGACCTCATGCACTTACCTTTAATTTTAAGGGCTTGACGGTTGAGGCTGTCTATCTACTAATTACCACGAAGTATATTTTGCTCTAATCAGTGACTTTCAAGGAGGAGTTCAACAACTCTACTAGAGCCAGCTAACGATTCAAATCAGCGGCGGCAGATAACCTTGAACTCAGCATCAGTGACTTTCATCCGTCCGCTGCATTTGAGTTGTTAGCCTGCCGCTACCAAACCATTCAGCTACTGATCTAAATTAGCAAATTCTTGAAGCGATTTCCCATTCAGCATCGAAGAAGTCTCGATCTATACGATCGAACTCCACAAAGGCAACCTCATTTTTAGATATGTCATTTAAAGAACATCCGATGATTAGAGCATATCCACCACTCAATAATAAAAAACGACGATGCTCAGAGTCTCGCATTTGCCGAATTTCGCCCGAATTTGAAAATTTTTGAAAAAATTCATCAACTTGAGTCTTTGTCAATCTTTTTTCGACCTTTTTTGATGTTAAAAGTCTCAGACTCGGAGATAAAGTTGCTCCAAAACCACACAATTTCTCTAAGTTTCTGAGTGCATTGTCCTCTAAATATGGATCGAAAATCGCTTCGACACTTGAGCTATCTAGCAATTCAATTACTTTTCTTAAGTTTTCATCACTTTTCCCTTTCTCTAGACGGACTGATAAAAGCTTCAACAATCTATTCCTTTTCTGTGCATCCTGAAGCAGTTCTGAGAATTCGTCGTCAGCAAAGTCTCGATTACTTGGATATCGTTCTTCTCCGTTCTCTTCTTGATAAAAAAAATGACATTTCACACCATCAAATTTTGCTCCTTCACATTGCCACTCTTTGATACATACCCCAGTCATGTTTGCATGTCTGAAATCAGTTTCTAACGCCCTAACTCTCGTAAGATTTGTTCCTGTCAAATTTGCCCCTGCTAAATTTGCTTTAGCCAGATTCACCCCATTCAAATCCGAATTAGAGAAATCTGCATCGTGCAAATCAAAATAACTAAGATCAAGCCCTCCAAAACCCATATGAGATATCTCAATAAACCTTGACATTATAGTTCCGGAGATAAGTACAGTTAAGTATGAAAGGAAAATTCGGAGTCCTAAAATAAAAAAGACAAGAATTAGCGCTGAAAAGATTTGAAGGCTTAGATTAGAGCGTATATTGAATTTTTCAAGAAGATCTCGTGAGGGCAAAAGCCAACAAGTTACAGCAAAAATTAACGAAAAAATTACTGATATTATAGGAGTGATATTTACGGACAAGGCAGTGAATTTCCTACCAAAAATCTCCCTTGCCAAGGAAGTATTACTCAGATCAACTTTCTCATTAGAGGTTTGCTCTCTCCACGTTTGCCAATCAACCATACTATTTGAAAGCTGATCAAGATGCTGTGGATTTGCCATTGTATTGCTCTATATTTCCTTTGGCAGATAGAAATTTAACTGGATTCTCAATCTTGTTTCACAAATACCTTGAATACACCCCCAGCCAACAGCCTAGCGGGCTAACTACTGTTTAGCCTGAATTCCTTTCCTAAATTCCGTCTAACACCCCACAGCAGGGTAGCTAGCCAGAATTAAAGTTGCATATCACATCCTCTGGAGGGAGTTATGCCGAATATTATCCGCATAACTACCCAAATTGGAGTGTTATGCCGAACTCTCTCGGGCTATCTACCCGAATTCGGGTGTTATGCCGAACGAGATCGTGATAATTACTCTAATAGAGGTGTTTAGCCAGATCTTGCTCTGCATAATATGCCTGCTGAGAGTTGTTATGCCGATAGCTTCAGCAAATCTTTATCTCCGGTAGAGAATGTAAGGGGTTTTCACTACAAAATGTAGAGAGAAACACTTGTTTTCTCTGGCTAGTTGGTTTATTCTTTGCGATACCGGAATTGGATTCCGGTGACAAGTTAAACGCGCGCTTGGGGTTTTGGGCGCTGATTAGGAGTGCTACCAACACTCACTAACCAGCTGACCTGACTCCTGTCGTGGGCAGGAGCCAAGCTTTGATGATTATCAAGCGCCTTGCTAATGCTGACAAGTGGTTGGGTCAACCACGTCCCCAAGCGCGTTTCCTCTACAACACGCATTAGCGAGGTAAAAACCCATGAGTTCAGAGATTAAGGCCCTGGTGCGATCGCACCAGGGCGAGAGCAACGCGCAGATTTGGATCATTGGCACACGAGACCAGGTGATCCACTTAATGAATGAGCTGTATGTGAAGAAGGTGGCGACCGACCGGGCGCAGTTTACGCCGATTATTCCTGCACCATTTGCCGATGGGCAGTATATGACGGTGTTGGTGCGATCGCCCCAGCATCGATGACGGAGGTAACTATCGCCGAAGCTCGCGCGCCAGTCGATGCGGGTTTCGGTGATGTTGCCCAGGCTGCGGATGTCCGTGATGCGAATGTTTGTGATGCAGATGTCTGCTATCGAGTAACGTGTAGCAATCTCTACTCACGGTAGGGTCGGCTAGCATAGTGAAGACGATTCTCGCATTCTTCACCCACTGGTTAGTATGGCGACCCATTCTCAAACGACTGCGCTTGGCCGGCGACTAGAACCGCTGCGATCGCTCCTCCATCGGCTCCGCAACTTGCCTCAAGAAATGCCAGAGGAGTCGCTGGCGCTGCGGGTGCTGGTGCAGGGGATGGTCGTGGTCGGCATCATTGCAGTAGATGTGGCAGCGGCGGATGTAGCGGATTCCCCAGGCATTAGCTATTGGGCCGTGCCGATGAGCCTAATGGGAGCCGCCTGGAGCTGGCGACAGCGGCATCGGCGTAACATTCCGGTCAAGTTTTGCATTGCGATCGCCATGCTGGTGGCGCTTGCGCTGTTCTTTGTGCGCCTTACCCTTGAGCGCAACGACACGCGACTGGCCTTGGCAGAGCTATTGATTCAGCTCCAAGTGTTCCACAGCTTTGATACGCCCCGGCGCAAAGATCTCGGCTATTCCATTGTGATTGGGTTGATTTTGATGGGTGTGGCCGCTACCCTCAGCCAAACCCTCTGGTTTGCGCCGATGGTGCTGGCGTTTATGGCGCTGGCGGTGCCCACGCTAATGCTTGACTATCGCTCGCGATTGGGGCTGCGGCCTCAGCCCCGACGGCGGCTGTCATTGGAGGTGTCACCTCGCCAGGTGGGGGGTGTGCTGCTGGGGATTTTGGTGCTGGCGCTGGCAATTTTTGCCTTGATGCCACGCTTGCCGGGGTATCAGTTGCGGACGTTTCCGGTGAGTGCGCCGATTGATCTTGATGGGCAGTTTAACAGCAGCACGGTGCTCAACCCCGGCTACGAAACTGAAGGGATTGAGGGCGGCAGTGGTGTGGTGGGCGGCAGCAGTGGCAGTCCCCGCAGTGGCCCAGGTGATCTCGACCGCAATTTTTACTATGGGTTTAATGACCAGATCAACCAAAATTTGCGGGGGGAGATGGCCCCAGCAGTGGTGATGCGGGTGCGATCGCAAGCGGAGGGCTTCTGGCGAGTGATGGCGTTTGATCGCTACACCGGGCAGGGGTGGCAGGTATCGCGCAATGATGACGACAGTGTCGAAACGCTGGATCGCCCCGGTTGGACCTATCGGTTTAACCTGCCGTGGTCGGTCTCGCTGGGGCGGAGACGCGAGGTGGTGCAGTCCTTTACAGTCGTGGAGAACCTGCCTAACTTGATCCCCATGATGTATGAGGCGAAGGAGCTATACTTCCCCACGCGCCAGATTGCGATTGATCCGGAAGGGGCCGTGCGATCGCCCGTTCCATTAACAGCGGGGATGACCTATACCGTAGTGTCGGAAGTGCCCCAGCGCGATCGATCGCTGCTGCGCGAAACGGGCGATCGCTACCCTATTCCCATCACTCGGCAGTATTTGGAAGTGCCAGAGGCGATCGCCCCGCGTCTGCGAGAGTATACCGAATCTATTCTGGCTGCTGCAGAGCCGCCTCTGACTGACCCCTACGAGACGGTGCTTTATCTAACTCAATACCTGAAGCAAACCTATCGGGTGCAGCCTGAACTGCCCTTCTTTGACGAAGGAGAGGATCTGGTTGAAGCGTTTTTGTTTGGCTATCAGGGCGGCTACCCAGATCACTTTTCGACCGTGCTGACGATGCTGCTGCGCTCTATTGATATTCCGGCACGGCTGGTGGTGGGCTATGGGCCGGGCGAGTTTAATCCCTTTACGGGCTACTATGTGGTGCGCAACACCGACGCCTTTGCGCTGACAGAAGTGTATTTCAACAAGTACGGCTGGTTTTCCTTCAACCCGATTCCGGGGATGGAGTTGGTGCCGCCGTCGGCGGAAGAGTCGCGCACCTTTAGCACGCTGCGTCAGTTGTGGAACTGGATAGCAGGCTGGCTGCCGTCGCCCTTGGTGGGCTGGCTGGGGGGCATCATGGAGGCGCTGATTAGCGCCGCTGGCTGGGCGATCGCCCTACTGTCTAACCTGTTTACCCGAGGCTGGGTGGGGCTGCTGGCGGGGCTGGGGCTAATCACCGTCACCGCATTTGTGGGCTGGCTGAGCTGGAGCGGGCTGGGTCAATGGCGCGATCGCCGCCGCCTCGCCAAACTGCCGCCGATGGAAGCGCTCTATCAGCGAATGGTGGCCTGGCTGGCGCAGCAGGGCATCCACAAGTCGCCTGCCGAAACACCGCTAGAGTTTGCCCACAAAGTGCAGACTCAGCAGTCCCCGACCCAGGCTGATATCGTGTCCGCCATTTCTCAAGCCTATCTACGCTGGCGCTACAGCGGTCAGCCTCAGGATTATCCAACGCTGCACCAGCGGCTGCGCCACCTCAAACACCCTCGTTCTAAATCCTCGCGTTAACCCAGCATGATCAAACTTGCATCCCGGCTTCAGCCCCTTCAGGCCAATGTGTTCGCTGATATGGATCACGCCAAGGCGCGCGCCCGAGCAGCGGGCAAAGACCTGATCGACCTGTCTCTCGGCTCATCAGATTTGATGCCTCCGCCAGAAGCGCTCGGGGCGATCGCCCAATCGCTGCAAGACCCTGCCACCTACGGCTATCTGCTGTTCAACGGCACCCGCCCCTTTCGAGAATCAGCCGCTCGCTGGTATCGCCAGAAATTCAGTGTCCCCGTTGATCCAGATACTGAAGTGCTGCCGCTGATTGGCTCTCAAGAAGGCACGGCCCATCTGCCGCTGGCGCTGCTCAACCCCGGCGATTTTGCGCTCCTGCAAGATCCAGGCTACCCCTCTCATGCTGGTGGCGTTTACTTGGCGGGCGGGCAGGTTTATCCCATGCCGCTGCTGGCAGAGCATGGGTTTTTGCCCATCCTGGCGGATATCCCGGCTCCGGTGCTCGCCCAAGCGCGGATGATGGTGCTGAGCTATCCCCACAATCCCACCACGGCGATCGCCCCCTTGGCCTTCTTTGAGGAAGCGGTCGCCTTTTGCCAACAGCATGAGCTGGTGCTCGTGCACGATTTTCCCTACGCAGACTTTGTGTTGGAGGGTGCGCCGCCGCCCTCAGTGCTCCAGGCTGACCCCACTAAATCAGTGTCGGTCGAGCTATTCACCATGTCTAAGTCATTTAATATGGGCGGCTTTCGGGTGGGCTATGCCATCGGCAACGCCGAGGTGATTCGCGCCCTGCGACAGGTCAAAGCCGTAGTGGACTTCAACCAGTATCTCGGCATTTTGCATGGGGCGGCGGCGGCTCTAGATGGCACCCATGCCGGTGTGCAAGCTGCGGTGGATACCTATCGCCAGCGGCGCGACGCGTTCGTCAACGCCCTCCATAGGATCGGATGGGCCGTGCCAATGCCCACGGCTGCCATGTACGTGTGGGCACGGCTGCCAGAGCCTTGGGTTCACGATTCCATTGCTTTTGCTACCCAGCTGGTAGAACACACCGGGGTGGCGGTGTCGCCAGGGGCTGGCTTTGGCAAATCGGGCGAGGGCTATGTGCGCTTTGCCCTGGTGCATGAGCCGCCCATTCTAGAAGCGGCTGTTGCGCGGATGGCTGACTTTCTTTAAGGGCAGATTAGCGTAATGTAAACTTATCTCTCTTTTTAATGAGGAATAACTCGCTCAACTTGTTAAAATTCAAAAAATAAATGCAATGGACTTTGACACATGCCATACACCACTGAAGAAGGCGGTCGCCTGAATAACTTTGCCGCAGAACCCAAAATGTATGAGGCAGAGCCACCTACGAAGAAGCAAAAAACGATCTACGTCGTGATGGCTGTAGGGGCAATCGCCCTAATAGGTGGAATGTTGGCGATCGCTGTTTCGGTCTCGTCGTAGCGATCGCCCAGACGAGCAGCACCCCAAGGGTGACCGATCAAACCAAAAACCACAAAAGCGGGGCTAGTCTTGAACCTAGCCCCGCTTTTATAGTGACAAGACGCTGGATCAGAATGGACGACACGCCTTAGGATGCCGAGAACTTCTTGCGATAGCGCGCCCACATCTTTTGCACATACTTGCGCTGCACCAGAATGTGCGCCACCGTCAAAGACAGCATGGTGTAAGCCATCCAAAAGTGCAGGTTGCGGGCGGCAGAAACGACAGCGCTGTTCTGCTCAAACCAGTCCGGCAAATCCACAAAAAATAGCGGGATGGCGTGCCCTGCCGAGTTAGAGAGCCAGATGCCGCTCACCGGCACCACCACCATCGATCCATACAGCAGCGAGTGCAACACCACATTGCGAATCCACGGTGCGGTCGCTTTGGGTCGGCGTTTGAGATATTTGCCGCTGTAGACCTGAAGCAGCGTCACCACCCGCGCTAGCAGCAGCCCCAGCGCCACAACCCCCAGCGATTTGTGGATGTTGTACATTGAGCCCCGAATATCTAACCCACCGGGCAGCCGCACCATGATGATGCCAAAGAAGTAAATGGCCAAAAAACCTGCGGCCATCCACCAATGAATTGACCAGAGCCGCTTAAAGGCATGGTTCCACCGAGGACGAGCCGTAGCCGAGGATTTGGCAGATGATTGCACGGAGTCTTGCATGGTAAATCTTCAGATTAAAGAGCGCTGTGTCGATCGGGTCTGGGCGGTCACAGCAGGGTTATAAACGAGCGTTGCCTGAACTCGAACACGTCATGCTGGGTCGGAATGGTTGGGATGCTAGGGGCTATCATCAATTAGCCGCTAATGGCCCAGAAATGAACGGTCACAGCTAGCCTGTTTTTTTGGATCGGGCGTGGCAACGCTCATAGCACAAGGCTTTTGGTCGGAATTGATGACCGCCCTAGCACTGAGAGCTTGCTTCGCACCAATAAACCAAATCCGAAATCTTACTTAATTTTTATTAATGCTGAATCCATCTTGGGCGAATTCACCCCAGATGTGCAATGAAAAACAGGTGCAAATCGTAATGTTTTTGGCTTATGCGGCAGAGATCCTGACAGAGGTCATGGGGATTAGGCAAACAACTCTTCCTAAAGTTAGAGCATTTTAAGGTTTTGCTCATCGCCCCAGTTATCTCGCCCCAGTTATCTAGTCAGAGGGTATCGCTTCACGTTGCCAGGCTTGCGCTAGGCTAATGGTTAGATCAACAAACTATTTGCTGGACAAATTATCGGGAGAATTCTATGACAGCAACCTGCGTTAAGGATCGCCAATGAGTATGCGAGCGATCGCCCCAGACCAGTGCGCTGCCGACATTATGACTGTGATGCCTGCCATGATGCGGTGGCTGCGGGCCGAAATTCGACATCATGGTCAGCCGCAGCTATCGCTGTCGCAACTGCGGGTGCTGTATTTTCTTGACCGCAAGCCCCAATCCTCCCTGTCTGAAGTGGCAGACTATCTGGATGTCACCCGGCCTACGATGTCCGCCATGATTGAGCGGTTGGTGCTGCGGGGGCTGGTGCATCGCATAGACGACCCGAGCGAACGGCGGCGAGTGCTGCTCACCCTAACGGAATCAGGGTCTGCGGAGAAGGCCCGCGTCTATGACGCCGCGTTGGCTAGCGTTGCTCATCGCTTAGGAGCCTTGTCTGATCAAGAACGGCAGCATATCAGCGCAGGCCTAGCTCTGCTCAGCGAGTGCTTTACCGATTCTTGAGTCATCCACTGATCCAGTGGGTTTAGCCGACGGAGGCTAGCTTTAGGTCATGCAGACCACTTGCGGTCATGAAACGCCAATGGGCGATCGCCCACTACCAAGCTTCCCACTCCCCGCCGCCACACTGCTCAATTTCCTATTCTTACCCTGCGATTCCCTTACCATGCCTGTTGTTGCACTTCACGACCTCACCAAACACTTTGGCCCGAGAACTGCCGTTGAATCGGTTAGCCTATCGGTTGAGCCCGGCGAGATTTTTGGCCTGATGGGGCCAAACGGCGCTGGCAAAAGCACGCTGATCAAAATGCTGACAACCCTGCTGCCGCCCACCTCAGGGCAGGCCCATGTCGCAGGCTACAACGTGGCACAGCAGTCAATGGCGGTGCAGCGGCGAATTGGCTATGTGCCCCAAGCGCTCTCGGTAGACGGCACCCTGACGGGCTACGAGAACATGCTGATTTTGGCAAAGCTTTATAACGTGCCGCGTCGCCAGCGGTTAGAGCGCATCAAGGCGGCGCTGCATTATGTCGGGCTAGAGGCTGTGGCGCAGCGGTTGGTCAACACCTATTCGGGCGGCATGATTCGGCGGCTCGAAATTGCTCAGGCCACGCTGCATTATCCCCCCGTGCTGTTTTTAGATGAGCCGACGGTGGGGCTAGATCCGGTGGCGCGCAAATCTATGTGGGAGCTGATTCACCAGCTGCGCCGCGACCATAACACGACCGTGGTTCTCACGACGCACTTTATGGATGAGGCTGATGTGTTGTGCGATCGCCTCGCCATTCTCTATCACGGGCAGATGGTGACGCTGGGCACCCCGGCGGCGCTCAAAGCCGCAACCCCCCAACCCAATGCCACGCTGGATGACGTTTTCATCCACTTTACCCAAGACCAATCTGCCATCGAAGGAGACGGAAGCTATGGTGACACCTCAACCACACGACGGACGGCTCAACGGCTGGGCTAGAGCAGACCGAGCTGGATTGGGCTTGGTCGAGTTTTGCACCAAAGCTCTGGTTGCCGCAGAGCTAGAAATTCGCAAGCTGCGCCATGACCCTATTCAGCTTTTTACCCGAGCGGTGCAGCCGGTGCTATGGCTGACGATTTTTGGGCAGGTGTTTACTCAGGTGCGCGGCATTCCCACGGGCAACCTCAGCTATCTCGACTTTATGACGCCGGGCATTTTGGCCCAGAGCGTGCTGTTTATGTCGATCTTCACGGGGCTGCTGGTGATCTGGGAAAAAGACCTCGGCATTTTGCACAAGCTGATGGTGAGTCCGGCTCCGCGCGCGGCGCTGGTGTTGGGAAAAGCCATTGGGGCTGGGGTGCGCTGCCTGTCTCAGCTGTTGGTGGTCTATGCAGTGGCTATGCTGCTGCGGGTGAATTTAGACTTAAACCCGCTGGCGATTTTGGGTGTGGCGATCGCCGTCATGCTGGGCGCTGCGCTCTTTTCTACCCTGTCGCTGATTGTGGCCTGCTGGGCTAAAACCCATGAGCGTGTGATGGGTGTGGGGCAATTGATGATGATGCCGCTGTTTTTTGCCAGCAATGCTATCTATCCCATTTCAATCATGCCGCCGTGGTTGCAGGTGCTGTCGCGGCTAAATCCTCTGACCTATCTGGTGGATGTGTTGCGCGATCTGATGCTGGTCGAGTCGGTCGGCAGCTACGGCATTCTGCTCAATTTTTCGGTGCTGGTGGGCGTCACCGCGCTGCTCATTGCTCTCTGCGGTCGCCTTTATCCACGGTTGGTTCGTTAACGGTGGTTTGTGAACCGTGGATTCTTGGGCGTTGCTGAATCAAGGGATGAACCTTGGAGGGACCGGGACATCGCCGAACTTGAGGTAGTGAAGTAACAGTCGGATCGAGTGAGCTAGCATTTCTACGGACTTAGAGTAGCAAAGCGTTTTGCG
>JAESGQ010000177.1_pt1 | contig 12859 bp, 16 predicted proteins | sample 9266251 | NCBI WGS metagenome assembly JAESGQ01 (sample SAMN17056778, study PRJNA650883) | algae metagenome | isolation source: Kaiparowitsia implicata GSE-PSE-MK54-09C and co-occurring heterotrophs from... | place: USA: Kaiparowits Plateau, Grand Staircase Escalante National Monument, UT ... | reverse complement strand
GCATCGTGCTCGAGCATACCTATGAGCATGTCGACCATATCAGCCTGCACATGTACTTCGCCAATCGCGACGACAATACGCCTAACTATCTGGGGCTGAGCCACAAACTCGAGCGCTATATCGACACAGTCGCCTCGACCATCAAGCAGGTGAAGACCAAAAAGAAGTCCACCAAGGACATCTATATCTCGTTCGACGAGTGGAACGTCTGGTACCATTCCAACAAGAAGGATCGCGAGATCCTGGACGGCAATGGCGGCTGGCCGCATGCGCCGGGCCTCTTGGAAGACATCTACAATTTCGAAGACGTGCTGATGGTCGGGCTGATCCTCAACACCTTCATCCGCCGCTCGGATGTGGTGAAGATCGCCTGTATTGCGCAGCTGGTGAACGTCATCGCCCCGATCATGACGGAAAAGGGCGGCCCCGCCTGGGCGCAGACGATCTACTACCCCTATTACTTCGCTTCGGTCTTCGGCCGCGGCACCGCGCTGCAGCTGGTAACCCGTTCGCCCGGTTACGAAACCACCCATGCCAAGGACACCCCATTCGTGGACGTGTCCGGCGTGCACAATGAGGAAGACGGCACGCTGAGCTTCTTCCTGGTCAACCGGCACACGAGCGAAAGCATCGACACCGAAGTGAGCCTGCAAGGCTTTGGCAAGGGCACGATCATCGACCACCAGGTGATGACGCATCCGGACCTCAAGGCGGTGAATACGGCCCAGAAGCAGGATGAGGTTGCGCCGAAGAAGGGCGATGGCGCCAAGATCGATGGCGATACGCTCAGCGTCAGACTGCCGCCCTATTCGTACCAGATGGTGCGGGTGAAGCTCTGAACGGCCGGCCGCACCGACATGCGGCACGTTCCATGAAGCGGGGCATATCCGTAGTGATGTGCCCCGTAGCCATGAAAGTCCCATCCGAACTGCTCGCCAATACCCGCGCAGAACGTTCCGGACCATTTGGCCCAGGTATCGCAGTGAGGGATCGGCATCCGCCGCGATGTCGGGTCAACATCAACTGGCTAATGCCATGCAGGCTGCCTTGACCAGCCGCGCGGCGGGATGGCTTGCCAAGTCCCTTGTAGATGTCAAAAACTTCAATCACTCCAAGTCAGTTGACACCCCCGAGGTCCCAAGCCCTCGGGGGTTTTTGTTTCACTCAACGTGGGCACGATTCACCCGGCTAATAAATGAAGCGAAAACCGCTTGAACGTTTGGAAATTGGTAGAATTGGAGCGGATCGGCGGGCTCCAATAAGGGCACGACCCGCAAGGTTGGTCTTGGTCCAACAGAAATCGTAGCGAACCGTCAGCGCTGATGCGTCGTTGTTGCAATACGAGAGGCGGAGGATCTGACATGAATCTACAATGGACCTTTCTTACCACCGCTCAAAGGGACGCGCTAACGGCGCTGTGCCATGGTGGGCCGTGCCCATTACCTGGAGATGTGGGTGAGCAACTCTACAACCTTGGGCTGGCGGACTTTACCGTAAGAGGCCTTTTCCGCATCACTGCAGCCGGGTTAACCGTGTTGCCGCAGACAATTCATTGACACTGGCCTCAAGGATCAAGGCGACTCGTCCGTTAGATCTTTCGGTTCCGGATGAAGGTACCGGAGCAATGACGACGACTTGGGCATATTCACAAGAAGCCCAAAAGGGTGAAAATCTTCAGCGACAATCCCGTTCAATTTTGCATCGAGCGCATGTTTTCGCGGAATCAAGGCCTTGGCGTGCGCCTCATGAATATTCAACCGGATCGAACCACCTTCACCCGCGTCCCTTTCGCTCTATTCCGACAACCCCGGAGTCAATCCCGGTTTAGGTTTACGATGGCTCAGTTCACCGATCTGGCTATACTGCACCAGAGTCGTAGTCGTCGGATTCTCGAGGTAACATGGAGCAGCACTCTTGGGATCTCAGCACAGTTCAACGACGGCTTGCCATTGCTACGGAAGCGGCTCGAATAGGGCTGTGGGATTGGAACCTGGTCACCGGGGAAATGGTCTACTCGCGCCGCGCTAAACTCATTTGCGGGTTTGACGTAGACGGTGATGTTACCTTGGACATGGCGCGCGCCGTGACGCACCCAGATGATCTCCCACGCACCTGGTCAATGTCACAGCGCGCAATGGACCCGGCCATCCGGGCTTCCGAGCCCTATCGGTACCGCGTAGTGCGGGCGGACACTGGAGAGGTCCGATGGGTTCTGGCGTACGGACAGGCGACATTTGATGGCACCGGTTCGGATGCGCACTGCGTCGCCTACACGGGCACAATTCAGGATGTTACCGAACAGAAACTAGGTGAAGATCAACTAGCCGATAGCGAAGCGCGTCTCAGACTGGCCCTCGACGCTGGAGATATGGCTGTTTGGGAAGTAGATGTCGGAACCGGAACCGTCACGCATTCCTCAAAACTCAACATGCTGTGCGGCTTTCCGCCCGACGCGTCTCCCAGCGTGGCAGAGTTTCAGGCACACTACGCGCCAGGCGAACTTGAACGCATCCATACCCTTGCCGCCGAAATCTCGGCGCGCGGCGAAAAGCGTATCGAAGCAGATCTGCGGCTGATCTGGCCAGACGGCACCCCCAAATGGGTTCGCCTGCGCGCTCAGGAGGTACCCGGAAGTGATGGTCAGCGGGTCATCGGCGTTCTTTATGATATTACCGAGCGCAAGTATGCGGAGGAACGCTCCGAGCTGATTGCCCGCGAACTGCGCCATCGCATCAAGAATTCTATAGCAGTGCTGCAAAGCATCGCTTCGCAGTCTATCCGAGGGCACGCTGACCCGGAGGACGGTTTGGCCGCGCTCAGTGGCAGACTTGTTGCGCTTGCCGCAGCAGCCGGCTCCGTAAGCGAGGAGGATTGGGAAAACCCGTCAATAGTAGGACTCGTTGATCGGGTGCTGGCCCCCCATCACGACGGGGAGAGTGTGGCCCGGTTTAATTTATCGGGTCCCGATATGCGGCTACCCGCTGGCTTTGCGAGCACTCTTGCCCTCGCATTGCACGAGCTCGCCACTAATGCGGTAAAATATGGTGCCCTGTCCGTTCCAGGCGGAAGAGTGTCGTTGACGTGGACTGTGGACGGCGAACGTCGCCTTGTGCTGACGTGGACTGAGACGGGAGGACCGTGGGTTTCGCCGCCAGATCACGCTGGCTTTGGTACGCGTATGATTGAACGGGCGCTTTTCACTCCATTCAATGGACATGCGGCCTTAAAGTACATGCCGGCGGGCCTTCATTGCCGCATTGTCGCCTCGATACCCGCCAGATCTACATAACGCGGTTGACTGAACTGTGACCAACGAACTGGAAAGCGGCGCATGGCAAGCATCCCACCTTGAAGATGGGAAGCGTCCAGGAAATCAACGCGCGCGGAAGCGGGTATGCTCTGAACTTCGACCATCCCATTGGCGACCATTAGGAGTGGTCGCGGTCTTCCTTCTTATACTCGGCGCGAGTCGCCGCCTCGGTTAGCGCCTTCTCTCCAGGGGTGCGCTTCTGATTTTGACTTATGCCGTAGACTAGGGCCGCTCCCAGCACCACCGCGCCCACGGTGAGAAGCAATAGCCAGACTGTTGGACCGGACTCCATGTTATCTCCTATGGCTTGGTAGGCTTGGTCTTGCCGGGCTGCTCCAGCTTGGAGCCGTCGTGCCTGCGACCAAGATCGTCGATGTTGGGTCGCGAACACTGAAACAAGCGATCGAGGGCCGATTAGTTCAACGCGAAACGACGGAAAAAGCCAATGTCCTGCCTTCGCACGCGACAGCCGACCAATCTCGTCAGTCGCATGGGCACCGAGAGGGCAGGGGCCGCCCCGGCTACTACGGCTTCGCGCCTCTCACCAACAATCAGATTGCTAGCGTCGCCGAAGACCGTGGACCTAGTCCTAGGCATCCACGGGCAAGCTGTGTTCGGCTCGTTGTATTCGCCGAGGCTACGAGCATTAGGCCGAAGCCCGATGGAGGTATGAATCCCCACGGATTGGAAGCAACTGAGCGATGGTCTCAGAGTTTCTGCCCAAGGTTCGAGACGGAGGAGATCCAAAGTGGACGAGATTAGAGCAGGCGGCTGCAAGTGTGGCCAGGTTCGTTACCAGCTTCGCGGGGAGCCCATCAAAGTAGGTTTGTGCCATTGCACTGATTGCCGAAGTGAGACGGGCTCGGCGTTCCTCTATTACGGCGCCTGGCTGCCCGAGCAGTTCTGGGTCAGCGGCCACTATAGGACCTTCGGAGGAAGAAGCTTCTGTCCGGAGTGCGGCTCGAGGCTCTTTCACCTGTCAGACGATGGCGCTGAAATCTGCTTGGGCAGCCTCGACGAAGCACCCACGAGTCTCTCCCCGAGCAGGGAAGGTTGGGTGAAGCGGCGTGAACTGTGGATGACGCCAGCCGGTGCGGCATATCAAGCTGACGAAGACCCGCCGCGCCACGTTTAGATCCGTCATGGAGCTAGGCGTGCGGAGGATGCGTTCAGTCGCCAATCCGCAATTCCTGAATGCGCCGCCAGATACCGGCAGCGGTGGCTTCTTCTTTTCGAAACCGGTCCAACAGCTCGTCTTCGGGAGCATCCCAGTTGGAAGCAAGGCGCAAGGCCGCAGCCGCGCGGCCACACGCTAGGTGCAGCTCCGAATAGAGCTCAAACAGTTCTTCTCGTTTCTTGGGATCGATGGTCTCGTTCATGACGCCGTAACGCCCCGACCGATCAAAAGGCACGGAGCTAGCCATGCAATTTACCGGCATTATAGTCGTCGAGAGTGAGAGCGTGGCCGAACCCGTAGACGACTATCCCGTCGCGACCGTCAGTCCGAACCGGCAGACCGATCTACACTGGGAAAGACGTTGGCAAGCCCCACTTGGCCGAGGCCAGAATTACCGCTTTCCGATGAAATGTCAGCGGACGCCTCGCTCCAGAGCTTCAGCCACGCGCCATCCCATCCTGCCGAGCGGGTCACCTCCGCCAATGTGAAAGCGCTTGGCAGTGACTGGTTGACAACCTAAGCCGAGCTGACTTCGGTTACAAAGCTGGGGAAACCTCTTTCGCTACGGCGTCGCGGGGGTTGCGACTGAAGCCCTGCATCTGTCTATTCCCATCACTCGAGTTCGATGTAGGGGGCAGCGGCGTGAATACGGCGATGGAAATAGAGCTGCTCGCTGTCCTCGAAAAGCTGTCCCCAGCCGAACTCAACGAAGCGATATCCCTGCTGCTCAGCCGGTTGGCTGAAATTGAAGAAGATCCGGCAGTGGAAACCCTTTGTACTGATGTGATGGCCGTGCGCTCCGGCTCTCAGGCTAGTGCCGAGTATGACGGCTGACTCTCTCTCTCACTCGCCGTCCAGGTCTTCCCTCATCAGCCCGCCACGTGCGGGCTTTTTTCATGAGGTCCAGCAGGCCGGCTAGGAGGCGATGCTGGTTTCGGCGCCTGCGTGACGGACAACGGCTACACTGTACCCGCAAGCGCTCCCACACCAGCTTTGCTTCGCAACCGTGGGGCAGGGTAAATCGACGGTGGAGGCGCCCGGTTCAGTGGCATCCCCGCGGCGGTTGCACTCAGGAACGGGCATGGCCTCGCACAGGCACCTATGCCTTTAGGGAGCCTATCGGCGACAGCATAATCCCCGACGCGGCGATCAAAGCTAGCTGTGCAGGCGCATGGTAGAAAGTGACTTCACCTAGTGTCACCGCCGGTCTCGGGATCCGCCGCAACGGCAGTGAAGACAGAATCCAGGGGGCGCCGGGCCCGCCATACTGGTGGTCTAAAAAAAGCACCCACTCCGTGATGGAGGAGGGTGCCGAGTTTGAGCATTAGCGCGTTTTATTTGGCAAAGTGCTTGTTGCAAAGCTCCTCCCCAGTTGCATAATCCTTGCCTTCCCCTACCGACGGATCGTCGGCGTAGTCGTCGACTATCATCGTGTTTGGGTCGTTGGCGGCTTGGGCTTCGGCGGCTTTACGCGGGAGCCACTTGGAGCTCACAATGTCTGTATCGTTGAAACTGCCGGGAGTGCCGGTGGTCACGAGGCACGCGCGATCCTGGCCGGGAGCATTTGCGTTGGCATTGTTGCTCTGTGCCAGGGACGCACCGGTTAGGCCGAGAAAGCAAGCGGCCGCTATTGATGTGCTCAGAATGATCTTCATTGCTGGTTCTCCTCGTTGAGCGCAATCGCGCATTCGCCATTTGGCGCTGCCTTTCTGAACGGGCGCCCCCCGATGTCGTTCCGTAAATAATTGATTTTATTAATTAAACTGGGCTGACAGTTTAAGACAGCTGTTTGTCAGGAAGCAAGTTTGAGCGGCTTCTATGAGGAGATGCAGGGCCCTTGCCGCGCGGCTTCTGACCCCGTTCAATTGGCCTGATTGCGGTTGCCAACACGATTATCGCACCCCGTCTCGATCCGTGGACGCCGGGGGCGCCTCCGGCCACGACCCAGGCCTCAGCCAGGTCCTTGAGCAAGGAATCCATCGACGGCTCGACCCTCCTGGCTACCGATAAAGACAGGGCTGTGCCGCTAGCGTCGACCCGGCCCCGCCGATAGGCGGGCGATGAACGACAAGGTGGACGCTGCTCAAGGTCATTGGCCTCCCGGCCGCAGGCGGGCTTAGAGCTGGCAGCATGTAATGAGGGCTAGTCGGCCTCTGCCGCCATCGCCACGGTGACGAACGGCATCCCAAATTCGGGCAGTTCGATCTGGTCGAGCTTGGGTGTAAAAATGATCGCCGCAAGGATGAGAAGGGCCGCCGACTTCATCATTGACCTGCGTCTGCGCTTTTCACTGATGGTGAGCATTGGCTCTTCCTCCTTCGAGGTGCAAACGCAAATACAGACGCCTGGTTCAAAAAACAAACGAAAGATACTGTGAATGGTTAGCGGTGGCTCGGGCCGCAATCGGCTGCTCGGGAGGTACGAGCCAGTGCCCAGGCAGCTCTTTGATAGGCTATCGCCCCTTGACGCCGTCGGCGCCGGCATTGTGTGTATGCGCTACCGACACTGTCGGACGAGATCCACCAGCGCCGTCAAAACCCCAACCGTTGGTGTTTGACTGTTTGGCGGTGCCACCTTTCACCTCGGTTATCACTTGCATGCGTGGCCCATGAGCAGCTCGAGGATCCGCCCGCGCTGCGCAGCTTACGGCCGCAAATATTAGGAAGTGCACTTATTGTTCAATAAATTTGAACAAACACATTCTTATGTTCGCATAATGTAGATTATGGAACTAGAAGGGATGGCGAAGGGTCCAACCTAACCTTGCAAGACCTAGTGCCGCTCGGCGTGCTCCAACGTTGTGCCATTCAACTGCAAACGTATCCGCGCCGACCCTCATTGCAGCGGTAGTTGTCCCGGGCATCGGCGCTCCAGTCAGCGAGCGTCAGCAATTACCCAATAGCTGCCGTTCTTTGAATGTTACAGCGGTCGATCGAGGGCGGTGGCCACAAGCGACTGCGCTTGGCGCGCATGAAGTGCCCGTGTCCCCTCACAGCGTGTCAGCTCTTGCCGCATGCTACCTGGACCCCGCCAAGGAGGATGGGGGCAGATAGCGCTGCTGCTGCACCTGGGTCGTCGTCAGGCGTTCCGCGACCCAGCCCTCAAGGGTGGGATTAAGGTCTACCAGAAGCCATCCTTCCCAGCGCTCGAGGACCCGCAATTGGGTGCCACGGGGAAGCGTCATGATCAATTCACCTGAGGTGCTCGGGATGTGCCGAACGTTGAGCGAGGCAACATTGACAAAGTGAGGGACGTTGAGCTGCCCCGGCGTTGAGTGTGACTGCACTATTTTGGCAGAGGACGCCGGTTGCGAAACATTTGCGTTCCGGCCTTTGTCTCCCAAGACTCCGAACTGAAAAACGCCGAATGCAATGATCCCAATGATAATCCAGCCAACAAGGTTTGAGTTCTGCTTCTTTTTTCCCCTTCGTCCTCGCCCTCACTAATCCATCTAGGGGCAAGCGCGTTAACGGTTGGCATACGCGAGTATGGCCTCTCAGCCGAGTTGCGGATTTCTATCTGTTTCAAGCCTCGGGTATTTGTTCAACATCTAGGCGATTTGCCGCCCACGGCAGGTGCACAGGTCCGTTACCTTGCCTGCGCCTCGTTCTGGTGCGTTCAGGGACTACCGAGGGAAGGTAATCCACTACTCAGCTCTGACTCCTCGCCAACGCGCTGCGTGCTGATGCTTCCTTTCCTCCGACATCAGGTGACCGAGAAGCAGGCACCTAACCCTTGCATTAGCGTCCCCGCCAGCCAGCGGTGCGACCAAAACCCTAGTACCAACCTGCGCATGAACTACGTCGCCTTCCACGAAGTAAGCCGCCGTATGCGTTTGCCCGCCATGCTGAACCTCAGCCTCCAAAACTACCGACTCCTGCTGCATCTTCTCTGTCCTCAACCTTTCGATAGAGCCTCACCATGGTCGTGGGCTGACCGCCCTTCTGGAAATACACTCTGACACGCAGGTCCACAGGACGTCCGCTCCGCACAAGCACCTCCCCGGTAGCCTGACGCGCGGCATCCTCTGGGGAGTGGGCTTTCTCCACGAGGATCTCGGAGCGGGACGCTCCTGCCTTCAAGTCAACGACGCGATAATTCGTAGCCATTGCCGACGTCTATCATACCATGGCAATACCGAAATTAACCTGCGTTAAGTCCATTTCTGAAGCAACCAACTCGCCGCGCAAATGTTCGGTGTTGGAAGGTGGACGGATGGCCAAGGAAACAGTCAAACAGTTGCTGGAGCCATTCTTCAGCAGGGTGTTGCAGCGTGACACACTCGTCGCCGACGAGCGGGCAGCAATTACTGACGCGGCGGGCGAGGTGATTGACTTTTCACCGGGTGAGGACTTGGTGCTGGAGGGTCAGCGTCCATCCCGCAGCATGCTCGTGGCCAGTGGCTTTACCTGCCGTTACCGGATGCTGGCAGATGGGAACCGGCAACTCACCGCCATCCACATAGCTGGCGACTTTGTCGATCTGCACAGTTTCCTTCTCAAGGAAATGGATCATTCCGTAGGCGCCCTTACCAACTGTGCTGTGATTACGTTCCCCCACGAAAATTTGGTTGAGCTGACCGAACGCTACCCCCATCTGACGCGTCTGCTCTGGTTGCTCACCTTACTTGACGGCGCCATGCATCGAGAATGGCTTGTGGGTATGGGGCGCCTCTCCGCATCACAGCGCACGGCACACCTCATCTGCGAGGTCTATGCGAGACTCAAGGTAGTGGGGTTGGCGGATAACGATAGTTTTGCCTTCCCTATAACCCAAGCGACGCTGGCTGACGCCGTGGGCATTTCATCGGTGCATATCAACCGCGTACTGCAGGAGTTGCGCCAGCGCCACCTAGTCTCCTGGCATCGGGGCATGCTGGATATTGTCGACTGGGGCGCGCTTGCCGCGCTCGCCGAGTTCGATGAAGGCTATCTCCACCTCGTGAGGGAGCCGCGCTGAAGATGCCGCGCTATTACTTTGACGTACGCGATGATGATGGAGCCTTCATCGATGAGGTGGGGATAGAGCTGCCCGATATGGCGGCAGCCATTCAGGAGGCCCGGCGCGCGTTGGCGGATATGGTGCGGGATGCGTTGCGAGATTCCAAGGGGGACGTCGCGATTGCTATTCGTGATGGTGCAGATGGCCCAGTGGTTATCTCGGTGACTCTCAGCACAGCGACGCCCGCTGGTGACGTGATTGGCGAACGAAAAAACCGTCCCGATGATTGAACGACTGGAGCGCTGCCTTCTCGTTAGGGTTGTGCTTCGCTTGCGACAGATTGGACAAGCACGCGCAGTGCCGCATCAACACGTTTCATCGCTGTTCGATCAAAAATGAGGAGGTAACGGGGCCCCAAGGCGACAAGTCTGCATACTGAAAAAAGCAAAAACATAAGGCGGAGCACATCGAGGAAAGCTACGAAAAGCGAGGCGCGAGCAAGGAAGAAGCCGAACGCCGGGCTTGGGCTACGGTGAACAAGGACGACGGCGGAGGCAAGAAGTCAGGATCAGGTCGCGGTAAAGACCGAGGGTAGTCTTGGCCGCAACAACAATGGATTGAAAGGATCTACCTCCATCCCGGTGCGCTCGAGTGGCGCTCCATTTTTTGCCGCCTTTGCACCTAGTTGGTACTGACGCTTCTAAAACGATGTGATCCTGGGGAGCACCCGATGCCGACTGCTGGGGTCCCTCTGTGTCAAGGTTCGAAAACTAGTACCGGGTGAGCGAGGCCCAGAGCACCTGCAGCAGGGATCGGCCCGAAATACCTCGAGTCATAAGAACCTGCGAATTCCGAGAAGAGGAAGACCTTTCCCTCCGGAACGATCCCGCCGGCGTCGCGAACGAGGACCCTGCCCTTCCCATCGGTGCCACGAACGAAAGAATGACCTAAGGGAGCGCCGTCAACCGCGATCTCGTCAACGATGACCACTTGCTGGCCGGCGATTGCGACGACTGTCTTGATCAGGGGTGAGAACCATCCCGGGCAGAGGCCGTAGCCGAGGTAACCGCGCTCGCGCGCCATCTGGAAGATGCGGATCTGGGGCGGGCAGATGAAGACGCGATCGCCTGCGGCTACGTCCCGCATAAGCGGTTCGATGCGCCACAGACCGAGCGGATAGCTCGGTGTCAGATTGACCCTGACACCGGCAATGAAGCCGATGCCGACGAGGGTGGCGAGCAGCACCAGCGGCGCGCCGACCATGAGGATCGGGCGGGCACGAAAAGTCATTTCAGGACCTGACCCTGCCGCTGGGTCTGGCGCATGGCCTCGGTCTGCTTAAGCGCGGTCACCGTGCGCTCATGGGCGGCGAGTTGCTGGGCCGCACGCATCAACGACCAGGCCGTGGCCAGCTTCTGCTGGTCGGTCGGAGCGAGACCGATCGACGCCGCTTTCAACGCTGGACCATCCGCGTCCATAGCGCCATTGCCGAGCAGAGCACGCTCCCCGAACCGCTGCCTGATGGCCGAATTGAGAGCATCGACCTCCGCCTTGACCGTGCGGTCCGCGAGGGCAAAGCCGAGCGCGGGTAAGTCGTTGCGATCGATGGCGTCCCGTACTCTGGCAAGCACCGACGCGGCAGCTGAGGATAGCGCCGGAATGTCGATCGACGCCCGCTGGCGCATCTCAGCTTCCTCTGCGATGAGCCGCTGCATCGCCTGCTCGCGCATTACGAAGTAGCGCTCGAGATCGCGGCGCAGTGCCGGCACATTGGCTTCGGCGATGCGCCGGTCATTCCTGTCGGCGCGGCCGGCAAGGATGTCGGTGCGGCCGCGCAGCGGGCCGTAGCTCGCCGGCGCCTGCTCGATCTGCCGCAGACGATCGGCCCGAGCGGCAGGGTCAGAGAAGGCCGCCTCGAGACGCATTGCCCGGAATGCTGATTCCGGTTCGGCATAGAGGCAACGGATGCGATCGGAGACCAAATCCCATTGCTTGGTCAGCGCCTTGTCCGACTGCAGCTTGGCTTCGGCCGCATCGGTGATCGTCAGCGCAAAGCTGGTGACGCCCTTCACCATGGGTTGGGCCTTTCGGGTTGATTGGAGAGTGGTCGGGCGGTTGCGATTGAAGACACCCAGACGGGCGCCGACGGTCCTCAGCTTTTCACCCAGCTCGCCGAGACGCGCTTTCTGGCGCAGCGTCCAATCGAGCCGGTCGCGCAGCAGCGTTCGCGCGACGCGGACAAGGTGGAGGCCACGGCTATTGGCGAAGCTCAGGGCCTGGGCGTAGAAGCGGCCGCCGGAATAGTCGAGCGTGGTTTCTTTGGCGTCGCGGCGCGACAGGATCTTGGCTAGTCCGCCGGCCATGGCGAAGGATCGCTTGCCATAATAGAGCGATACGTCCTCGCGGTGCCGGGTCATGGCGACATAGGTCAGGTGCCGGTCGAGTGAGAGCGAGGCGAGCACCTGGACGCGGTCGACGGTGGCGCCCTGCGACTTGTGGATGGTTGTGGCATAGCCATGATCGAGATTGCGATAGCTACGATGATCGACGGTAACCTCACGGCGTGCACCACCCTCCCCTATCGCAACCACAATCCGACCGGGAGCGGCATCGACTACCTTGGCCAACATGCCGTTCTTGACGCCGAGCAAGCTGTCGTTCTTCAGGAAAACGACCTGGTCACCAACAGCGAATTGCCGGACACCGTCCTCCGTCCGGAAGGCATGGCCGGTCTCAATAGCCCCCCGCTTAATGAGGGCCTTGCGGGCACGCTCGTTCAGATCACGAACGTCGCGGCGCAGATGGGCTAGGATGAGCGTAGATTTGGTTGGATCGTAGCCGTGGTCCCAGTCGGCGATCAGCTGATCCACAGCCTCGGCCTTGAGGTTCTCGCCGATCACCCTGCCCTTGCCAGCATAGGTCGCGATCGCCGCCTCGACGCGCCCGCGCGCCAGGTCAAGCGAGGCCGTCCGCATCCAGGAATCCTTCTGACGATAGATCGTCTCTAGTTTGGCATAGCCAGTGCGCTCGACGATGGCGCGGAAGGCGGCACCCGCTTCGATCGGCTGCAACTGCTCGGGATCACCAACCAGCACCAGCTTGGCGCCAGCCTTCGTGATTACTTCGACGAAGCAGGCCATCTGCCTTGAGGCGACCATGCCGGCCTCGTCGAGAACGAAGACCGTCTTGTCGTTGGGTACGTCCCTGCCCTCTTTCCAGCGCAGCTCCCAAGACGCCAGGGTGCGCGAGCGGATGCCGGCTTCCTTCTCGAGGCCCTCGGCCGCCTTGCCGGCCAGCGCTCCGCCGATAACTTGATAGCCGGCCGCCTCCCAGGCCTCGCGCGCCGCCTTCATCATCGTGGTCTTGCCGGCCCCTGCCCGGCCAACCACGGCCGCGATCCGCGCGCCACCAGCGAGATGCTCGATTGCGCT
>JAESGQ010000158.1_pt1 | contig 13034 bp, 15 predicted proteins | sample 9266251 | NCBI WGS metagenome assembly JAESGQ01 (sample SAMN17056778, study PRJNA650883) | algae metagenome | isolation source: Kaiparowitsia implicata GSE-PSE-MK54-09C and co-occurring heterotrophs from... | place: USA: Kaiparowits Plateau, Grand Staircase Escalante National Monument, UT ... | reverse complement strand
GCTACGACAGCCGCACTTGGAGTGCGTCGCTGGAAGCGGGTTATGCGGTTGAAGTGGGTCGTGATGACGTCAGCGCTTACTTCGTCGAGCCGCAGGCCCAGGTGATCTACAGCGAGTACGATGCGGAGAAGCATGTTGAGCACAACGGCACGGTGGTTGAGTCTAAGGAAGCCGGTGGTGTGACGACCCGTCTGGGCGCGCGCGCTTATATCCGTCCGTTGAATGAGTCGGGTACCCGGGTGCAGCCGTTCGTGGAAGCGAACTGGTGGCATAACGAAGGCGACAACGCAATGGCCTTCAACGACGCAACACTAAAACTCAACCGCGCCAAGGATGTCTTCGAAGCGAAGCTGGGGGCGGAAGTGGATGTGGGCAATGGCTGGAGCACCTGGGGCCATTTGAGCTCGCAGAGTGCGGCTGGCGATGAGCGCACCCTGGGCGGTCAGCTGGGGGTTAAGTTCAGCTGGTAAGGAGTCACTCAAGGAGCACGGATGGCTGGGAGAAGGATCTCCTGGCCATGGAAGGCAAGCCGCCTCAGGTAACTGAGGCGGTTTTTTTATTGGGCCGGTTATTTAATGGGGGAGCCGATTGCACTAAGAGCCTCATATTACTGCTTTCTGAAGAATCTCATTCTTCAGATATTTCCTACATGTCGGTGTGGTTAAGACTAATTGTTGTTTTTTATAGATGGAATATGCTTGTTCTGGATAGTTAAATCGTCTAGAAATTTATTCGATGTGCAGGTAGTGCAGATTATCTCGGAAAGGTGCATGTTAGGAGTTTGAGGGTTTATTATGGTCCAGGAAGATTTAAAGCCTAAAGATTTGCTGTTGATGAAAGATATGGTCATAGAAAATATGGGGCGGCTGGTCGCGGCAAGCTCATCTTGGGATATTGCAGCGAGAAGGCGGGGAGGGCAAACAATGAAAAATCTCAAGATGCAGTTGTGCCGTATTGAAGCTGAACTTGATATTTCCTTGGGGCGTCAGATGCAAGTTTCAAAAAATATTGAACCTACTACATTTAAAACGATATTTTTGTAATTGCAGAGTTTATTATTGAGGATAAGCAGGCGCGATAACCGATCCGCTAGGAGCGGTGTGCCTGTGTCGGCGGTTAGGTACAGCATATGAAGGTGCTCCCCTCATCGCTATAAACTATTAACCGATAGTTTGCCTATACTTCAGTTCGCCAGTGATTGCACTACCTGTCCGCATTGCCTGTTTGTCTATGGATATTTTCCGTTCGGTCTAGAGGTAAGTTATCCACTATATATGCGGGAGTCGCATTCGGTCGTTGATATACAACCTGAAGGTTTTAAGTTAATTTTGGTCGAGTGAAGTAGAGTGAATTGGCTAGTAAATCCATTGAAAAAATACGTTGTATTCAGCGGGCGTGCATCACGTAAAGAATACTGGATGTTTGTACTATGGATCATTCTGATCTATCTGGTTTTAGTTTTACTCGATAATTTTCTAAAAATTAAATTAGACGATGTGCCGAGTTTTGTTGCGCTCTTATCACGCATTTGGGCGTGGGCTGTCGCCCTGCCTTTGGTGTCTATTTGCGTGCGCCGACTCCACGACACCAGCCGCAGTGCCTGGTGGCTTATGATCGGTCTTGTACCAGTTTTAGGACTCATTGGATTGTTTGTATATATGATCATGAACGGTACTACTGGAAATAATAAATTTGGATTAGATCCAAATTTCAGTAGTTAACTGTTGTTGATTATTTTTGCTAGAGTACACCTTCATTGATTGATACCTTGCCATAACGCCCTTTCGGAATATTCCCACAGCTTGTTGGGTATGTTCGAGTTGTTTGGGCTGTGCAGTTCGATATGCTTGTCAGCTTGTTAGTTTAGACCTCGGTATGATAGAGGCGGAGCTATGGCGATATGCTGGATTGCTCTGCTGATTATTACTTAGTGCTGGGGCGTGGGAGAATCGGTTTAGCGGCTTTTATGCGTAAAGAGGATCAATGGCTGTGTTTGATTCGAAACCATTAAGTTGGTGGATTAGCAATGTTAATGATATATCGAGGCATATCTGGTTGTGGATTTCTCGCGATATAGAAGAGCTTACGCCGGAAACTGCTTGTTATATGGTGAAATACGATCCTTATTTGAGTGCGGAAGAGCAAGATCAGCGATATGTCGAGCTTGTAAGGTCTGGTCTGGTGTGTTTTCTTCTCAAGTGCCAGTTGAAAGAACTTAAATATAATTTGCGGTCTCAGAAAAGAAATTACGATGATGGTGATTTGTATTTGGCTTTAAATTATTTCTGGAGAAATGACAAGTTTATTGGTCTGGCCAGTACTTAGCAGAATTGCTGTGTAGAGAATGTTCCGGCCCGCATGGATTTCTATTTTTAAAAATTTTTATGAAGGGTATGAGTTGAAAGGTGATTGGTATTCCCTGTTCATTCGGAGCTCATTAGAGGAGCTGAGCGAAAAGCAGGCTGCACTGGAGCGAGTATACGGGGTTGGCGATTATTCTCGTTGGAGTTTTGATCAGATCACCAGAAGAGCTTTTCATCTACTCGATGAAAATAGGCAGGTGGTTGTAGAGGCAGAAGTGGTGAGCATCGGTAACTATTACCCTCGCTCAAATAAATGGGAGTGGTCTTGGAATGACACATCTCTTCTCCCAGATGTTCGAGAGCAAGCGAGACGCCTAAAGGGGCTTGAGTCTTATACAGGCGTTCCGATATTTGGTTATAAAAATGCTTTCGAAATTAGCGGTGAGGCTATGGCTTGGGAGTTAGCTGCTATGGCGATCAAGTATATCAGAGCTCTTGGTTGCTACCGGACTCCATCACCCTGCGGTGGTCTTCATTCATTTTTAGCTATTAATTCAATAAGTAAAAATATTCGACGCTGAATTATTTAGTTTTACTTGGCTGGTGAATGTCCAGCCTTATTTTTTGCGGAGTGCAAATTAAAATGAAGTTACTTGTATTGACGGAGGGCCAAGAGATACCTGAGTGGCTTGTTTCTGGCTTGCGGGCTAAAGGGCACTCTATAGTGCGCGAAAGCCAGAGTGCTGCTGTAGCTGAGCCACTAGTAGCTGCCGGAGTGTGTGGGCACTATGATTTAGTTTTAGTGACCCTTGGGCAGTCTGATAGCAGCGGTGCAAAGCTAGTAAGCCAGATACGTCGCCAGAATGAGAGGCTGCCGATCTTGGTCATGTCAGTACGCAGAAATTGGGATGTATGGATGCGTGCCGTTAGGGCTGGTGCAAATGAGTGTATGGTTAAACCATCTAGTTTTGACGCTTTGCACGATAGATTGGATCGTCTGTGGAAACATGCAGGTAGAGTATCCGTACACCGCACGCCTTTAGTGATGACATAGAATACTCCTCTATTCTGTAGATTGCCGATGTTTGGAGTTGGCTGCGGCTGTTGAGTTACTTAGCTCAAGGCCAGTTATAACGGGTTGGTTCGTCCTGGAGTTGCTGGTCCGGTGGTCGTTACCCTGGCGACTACCGCGTGTGGATAGGGTTATGTATGGCTGCAAGATACGTCAGCCATCTGCTCTCCTTCGAAGTAATCGGCAAGTAGTGACGACTGCAGAAATTGGCTGCAGCGCTTGCGCGAGCGGACACTTATGTTGGCTTAGTGTTTCATTAGAGCAATCTCGAACTACCCTCACGTTGTATCAATCAGCTGCTGCCGTAGACGGTGCAGCCCCCCATAGTCGTGGGCGTGGATTTTAAAATTTCTCAGTAGATATTCTAGCAATATCAGGCGTCCGAGTCGTATAACAAAGTTATATAAATTGGGAATGTAGCCTCGTGCTTGAATAATTCGAGAAAGAGCTGTTGGGTCATTTTTTTGTAAATATCTGTGCTGTCGGAGGGAAGTCAGTTGCAATTCAGCTTTGCACAGACAATCCAAGGTCGACGCGATGCAAAGCAAATTAATGCTAGTCGGCTGATGTCTTCAAAGAGTACGAGGTATAGCAATTTTTGGGCTGTATAAATCGTAATGTTATGTGTGTGCGTTTGTTTGGCAGTTAATTTTTATTATGTATTTAGATTATGGTTAATGGTCGAATAGTCTTTTCCGTGATTTTATGAAATCGCTTCTCCTGGGAATTTTCCTACATGTGCGTAGGAGTGCATTGGTTGTGCGGAAATCTATAAGGGGTATTATTTAAGGTTGAGTCGTAGATCAAGGTGTTGGTAAGGATTAAAAATAGTGGGGTGTAAGTGATGCTACTTCGACGAAGTGGACGTAGAGATTTAATGCGTAAAAGAGAGGTCTGCTTGGGGAATGTGGAGCTTCTGAATTGTGCAAGTAAGTCGTGGGGGCGTATCGAAAGAAAGCGTGGAAAACAAACTGTGGATAATCTTATGGCACAGGTTTATGAAATTGATTTAGTAATTGAGTTGTTAGAGCGGCGAAATTAGCAAGGCTAAATATGTGCTTGATCTATTTTGTTGTTAGTGTGTTGTTAAAATAGCTAGTCGGTAAAATTTTGTGTTTGCGCTTGTAGTGGCTGTGGCTATATGTTCTGGTTTGCTGATGTCAAATAACTTGCTGCTGAATTTTCGCTGCTATTTGGTTTGGTGGGCGGAATGTGTTTTTTATAACGCGCGTGGTTGTATGAAATGCGTGTAAATACTATGTGGCTTGTATTAAGTGCATGGGTGGTTTGGAGGGTTTTGTGTTTATTTGTGGTGTTGAGATAGGAGGAATTATGTTGGATTTTTATATGGCTTTTGTTTTTTCTTTGTGTTTTGGCTCTGTTTATGTTGACTGAGAGGGTTCTTCAGTTGTGTATAACTATAGTGTTGTTTCTGTGCGAAGGGTGCTTTGTGTTATTAGGCATAGCATCTTGATTAGATCAGTTTGCGCGTTGTTTTTGTACTTCAGTCGTATGCCTAACGTGTTATTTGTTAATGATACTCAGATTTTGATTGAGGCGATCAAGTGCTCATTGTTGGATTAGTTTTTTAATGTGTGTTGTTTTTTTGGCGATAAGATTATATTTTTATTGGCTTTGGAGGTGGTGGTGAAAGAGCTCGCGTTTTGTTTTTTGCTATTGCTGCTTGCTGTCGGTTTTAAATTTTTATTCGTGGTTTTGGTTTTTGGGTGAATTGATTAGTTGCTTGAGTTTATTGTTAGCTTTTAGCTGACTCTATTCGATTGGCAGAGGTTATTTCAATGTGGCATTTAATCGATAGTGCATTGAAGCGAATCGGTAATGGTCGCGAGCAGCGTTTTTCTGGGGCAGCTCTAGAAGTATCGGCAAGCGTAGAATATATGGCAGCTAAAGAACGGCTGCCATACGTCGGGCTGGATGTTTTGAGCAACTCTGGTAATTTAAATAGCATTCGAACTTTAGCTTTGATTTATTCAGAGTTGAGGGCTCTGAGGAAAGAGGTAAAAGAGCTCCGTAGGGTTATTGATCTACGTGAATGATTGTTTGTGACAATTGGTTAAGATTTACTTGTTGAATATTTCATATCCGGATCAAGTAAGGTTCGATTTTTTAGCAGGTTTTTTCAATCTGTCTATGCAACGCGCTTGCTGCTGGTTACAGTTTATTTAAATTTATCGGTGCGGTATTCTCTTTGTTGGTCTAAGATTCATTTTGCTGTGCGGCAGTACCCTAGGGGGTAAGTGAGATGTTTACTTCTACTTCAGTTTTGCAAATGTTTCGCTTTCCACTGCATGTCCACATCAGTTCCTTATTTACGCTTCTTTTACTGGCTACTGGCGTGGTCCTGGGGGTGTTCAATTATCAGTACACAAATCAGCTAATTTCACACAGTAGCGAAAAGTTGCTCAAGCACATACAGCACGATGTACAGCGTGACTTGGACAATACTTATTTGCCGATCCGCCATCTGCTCAGCCTACTGAATCTTGATCCTGCTTCCCAAGGTGGCGATTTGCATGCACGACTTGCATTGCTACCTTCTTTCGCCCAGGCCCTGAGCGATAACCCCAAGTTAGCCTCCCTCTACCTGGGGTATGCTGACGGTGACTTCTTTATGGTTCGCCCACTGCGTAGCGAAGGGCTCAGGCAGCGCTTCGAAGCACCACTAGGAGCGGTCTACCAGATTTGGTCAGTCGACCGCAGTGACACTGGGGTCGAAGCTTTCCATCTGTTCTTTGACGAGTCTCTAAACCAGCTCAGTCAACGTCAGTTATCAAAAGAAACCTTTGATCCACGCAGCCGCGATTGGTACCAACAAGCCCTTAGCAACGGTGGACAGATTACTACCACTCCTTACGTGTTTTTCTCGACCGAGGAGGTTGGTACTACCCTGGCTCGACGCAATGCCCAGAGTGCTGTATTGGGGGCGGACCTAACGCTGGCCGATCTTTCTAAGACGCTCGCAGTGCATCGCATCACGCCTAACAGTGATCTCATTCTAGCGGACGCCCAGGGTAATGCAGTTGCTTACCCGGAAAGCAGTCGTCTGATCCGCGTTGAGGGCAACAGCAAGAGTCTGGTCAAGGTGCGGGAGATCAACCCGTTACTAGGTGAGTTGCTTGATAGAAAATTCAGCGAGCATGGCCGAGGAGTTGTTGAACTTGCTCAACAACGCTGGGTTGCGGCACATCAGCATATTATGGAAGGGGGGCCGCAGGGACTACACTTGGCGCTACTGGTACCTGAGCGCGAGCTCCTTGCTGACGCCTACCGTATCCGCTGGCAGGGGGCATTAGTAACCCTCGTCATCCTACTGTTCTGTCTGCCTCTGGGGTGGCTAGCTTCACATTACATAGCAAAATCTCTTCGAGCGCTTGTGTTGGAAGCTGAGGCAATCCGCCGTTTTGATTTTGACTATCCTGCCAGCCGCCGTTCGGTAATCCTCGAGGTAGACCAATTGGCGGTGTCAATGACAAGTATGAAAGTCACAATAGGACGCTTTCTGGACATTGCGTCTAGTCTTTCCGCAGAGACGCACTTTGATACTCTGTTGCGACGGGTAATGGACTCCACTGTGACAATTAGTGAGGCGCAGGGTGGGTTTATCTACCTTAACGACACTCACAGTGGGCGTATTGAGCCTCACGGTTTGGTACTTGATGGCCAGATTAAGGGGCTGGATGAGCTAGACCTCCAAAGTTTTGCATTGGCTGATGATGATTTGCCCGCTTGGCTGGGAGGGCCTGCGAGCGGTGGCGCTAGTGTCTCAATGTCACTTGGTTTCGACCAAGCCGGCAGCTTTCGTAACCTGCTCTTAGCGCTCGACTGTCCGCGCCTGCACTTGATAGCTGTTGGTCTGCACAACCGCCAGGGCGACACTATTGGTGTTCTGGTCCTGTTGCAGCGTGATAGTGGCGACGGGAGTGACAGCAAGTTGAGTTCGGAGCGCCAAGCCTTCATTGAAGCGGTATCCGGTAGCGCCGCACTTTGTATTGAGAGCCAGCGTCTGCTGGAAAAGCAGAAGCAGCTGCTAGATGCCTTCATCCAGTTGATCGCTGGCACCATCGATGCGAAGAGTCCTTACACTGGCGGTCACTGTCAGCGCGTGCCTGAAATCACTCTGATGCTCGCTCGAGCCGCCGCCGCGAGTAACGAGCCGGAGTTTATTGACTATCAGCCAACTGACGAGGACTGGGAGGCTCTGCATATCGCCACTTGGCTGCATGACTGCGGCAAGGTCACTACGCCGGAGTACGTGGTGGACAAAGCCACCAAGCTGGAAACATTGTATGACCGCATCCATGAGATACGCATGCGTTTCGAGGTGCTCAAGCGCGACGCTTGGATCGCTTACTGGAAGGGGCGTGCTGAAGGCGGCGACGGTTCTACGCTCGCTGCCCTGCGCGATGAGTTGTTGACGACTCTGGATGAAGAGTTCGCCTTTGTCGCCCGCAGCAATCTGGGTGGAGAGGCTATGGCCGATGAAGACCTGCAACGCTTGGCGAAAATTGCCTCCCGCACCTGGCTGCGAACTCTTGATGACCGGATTGGGGTGTCATGGGAGGAGGGCATGCGTCAGCAGCGTACGCCCAAGCCGACATCCTTGCCGGTGGAGGAAAAGCTGCTTGCGGACAAACCTGAGCACCTGTTTGAGCGCCCCGCTAGTGAGCAGATACCATCTGACAACTTCTTGGGCTTCAAGCTGCAGGTCCCAGAGCACCGATTTAATCGTGGTGAGCTGTACAACCTTTGTATCAAGCGTGGCACGTTGACCGAGGAAGAGCGCTACATCATCAACCATCACATCGTGCAGACTATCTTGATGCTCAACCGTCTGCCTTTCCCATCTCATCTTCAGGGTGTGGCTGAAATTGCTGGTGGGCACCACGAAAAGATGGACGGCACTGGGTATCCGAAACGCCTGAGGCGGGAGGAAATGAGTCTGCCGGCACGTATGATGGCTATTGCCGATATTTTTGAGGCGCTGACGGCTGTGGATCGTCCCTACAAGAAGGGCAAAACCTTGTCGGAAGCTCTGAGAATAATGGCTGGTATGTGCAAAAGCGCACATATCGACCCGCCACTGTTCGCTTTATTCATACGTAGTGGCATTTACAAAAACTATGCCGAACGTTTCATGCTTAGCGAACAGGTCGATCTTGTGGATGAGGAGGTGTTAATGGAAATGGCGGGGTTGACGTAAGATCGGCGCGAACATTTAGTAGCATGCATAGATGTCTAGTCGAACGCACGATCCATCACGTCTCACCGTAGGTAAGTAGCCGCGCTCAAGCCCGTAGACTTAGTGCGGAAACAACAAAACCCGCCGGAGCGGGTTTTTCAAGACCATTCCGACATCCTGTCAGTAGCTTCCCTGGGCATTGCCGATCATCCATGATCCCTAGTGTATCCGGCGACTCGGTTGAGATAAGCAGATTACGGGCAGCAACTACGGCTTAACAGAGGAAATCGCTGACAGTGTGGCTAAGCCTTTCGCTATCGGGCGCATCGCTGCGATAGCTGTTTGAATCGCCCCTAGTTTCGTAGACACCTCCAGGCCTCATAATACGGCCCATTAGGAGGTGCCATGAGCAACCCGCGTTATCCCGAAGAATTCAAAATCGAAGCAGTCAAACAGGTGACCGAGCGAGGTCTGCCGGTGGCTGAGGTAGCTGCTTGTTTGGGCATGTCGACACACAGCCTTTACGCCTGGGTAAAGCGCTACAGCAAGCCTCAAGAGCAGCGAGCGCAAGAAGACGACCAGCATGCTGAACTGCGTCGTTTGCGCGCTGAACTCAAGCGTGTGACTGAAGAGCGAGACATCCTAAAAAAGGCCGCCGCGTACTTTGCCAAGGAGTGCGGCTGAAGTACGCCTTCATCAGTCAGCTATCCGCAGACTATCCGGTTCGCCGTCTGTGCCTGGCCCTGAAAGTACATGCCAGCGGTTACTACGCTTGGCTGGCTGAGCCGAAGTCGGCACGAGCGAAGGATGATCAGCGGCTGCTGGGTTTGATCAAGCACTCCTGGTTAGAGAGCGGTGGCGTCTATGGTTACCGCAAAATCCATGACGACCTGCGTGAGCTTGGAGAGCAGTGCGGCAGGCATCGCGTTGCTCGACTAATGCGCCAGGAAGGCCTGCGTTCGCAGACAGGGTATCGGCGGCGTCCAGGACGTTATGGTGGCAAGCCTCCAGTGGCCTCGCCGAATCATCTGGAGCGCCGATTCAATGTCACCGAACCCAACAAGGTCTGGGTTACGGACATAACCTACATCCGCACCTATGAGGGCTGGTTGTATTTGGCGGTGGTGCTCGATCTGTTTTCGCGGCAGGCAATTGGCTGGTCAATGAAGCCGCAAATGACCAGCGATCTCGCTATTGATGCATTGCTGATGGCGGTTTGGCGACGCAAGCCAAAGCAGGAGGTGATGATTCACTCAGACCAGGGGAGCCAGTTCAGCAGCGGCGACTGGCAGAGTTTCCTGAAAGCCAACAACTTGCTTGGTAGCATGAGTCGACGTGGCAACTGCCATGACAATGCGGTAGTCGAAAGCTTTTTCCAGCTGCTAAAGCGGGAGCGGATCAGGCGAAAGATCTACAGCACCAGGCAGGATGCTCGCGCTGATGTTTTCCATTACATCGAGATGTTCTACAACCAAAAACGCCGGCACGGGTTCAACAACCAGCTGTCGCCGGTAGAGTTTGAAAAGCGCTATTTCAAGAGCCTAGAGAGTGTCTAGAAAACCTGGGGCGATTCAGTTCTATAGCGCCATGCTGAATGCTCATTTGCGATTTAGAGGGCGTGCTATGAGAAGCTCAGCAGTAGCGGCCTATTAACTTAGGGCTCCTGGATCGCACCGGGTATCGTGAAAGTGCGTGCCTAAAAACATTTATGGCTGATTTTTGTCGGTCATCAAGGACCGCTTGAAAGTCGACTTCTGACGTTTATGACGAGTTGATATGGATCGAAATCGACCAGTAGGCATGAGTTTATATGTCATGCATTAATATGAGTGGTACGAAAGTGGTACGTGATCGATTAGGTGTGTCTGTAGTGTCCGTTATTTATGGTGCTTAAAATAAGTCGGCCCAGTCCATCATCGGCGCTACGGAGAAGCGCCGAGAAAGCGTGGTTGGGGGCGTGTTGGCAGTAAGTGCAGTGTTGTCGGGCATCGGAGTCTGTCTGTTTGACGGCAGGCGCAGGGCTGCGGTCGTAATTCGTTGGTTGTGCCGGGTGCGGGTAGTGTTGGGTGTAATGCCCGGCAGTTTATCAGCCCGGAGAGGGTTTTCGCTTTTGCACATGACTTGACCGCTGCTCACTGGTGGAGTCTGGGCATTTTGCGTGGATAGGTTGGGTCATCGGCACTTCATCGTTATGCTCTGCGCCACAAACAAGCCAGTGGGTGAGTGATGTTTCAGTCTGTGCGCGTAGTAAAGCTTCTGCCGGTTGCCCTGTTTTTTCTGCTCGCTGCGTGCGCTGGTGGGCCGCAGCTGCAGCCTGAGACCAAGCGCTTACCCGAGCGGGTCGAGTTGGCCGATGTGCCGTTCTTTCAACTCAGTGATGCCCAGGGCGGGCCTTCGGCGTTGGCGGCGCTGCTCAATCATCATGGGGTGATCAGTAGCCCTGGATTGGTGGATGAACGCATTCAGCAGTTGGCCAAAGGGCAAAGTGCGCAAGCTGGGCTTGAAGCGGTGGCGCGCTCTTATGATCTGCTGGTCTACCCCTTGCCCGGTAATCTGGATGCGTTGATGCAACAGGTGTCGGCAGGGCATCCGGTGCTGGTGATGCAGGATCGTCTGTTTGGCGGGCCGGGCGCGCAGTTTGCGCTGCTGGTCGGTTATGACCAGCGCGAGCGCACGCTGGTACTGCGTTCGGGCAATACCCGGCGTTGGTACACCAGCTTTGCCAGTTTCGACGATGCCTGGGGCGAGGCGGGGCGTTGGGCGGTGTTGGTCATGCCTACCAATCAATTGCCGGCGCAGCCGCTCAAGCAGGCGTGGCTGAGCGCTGCGCAGGAACTACAAGAGCAAGGTCGTACGGCGGCAGCGCAGCGGGCGTTGCGTACGGCGCGTCAGGTGTGGCCGGACGCACAGCTGTAAAACCGTTGGGAGTTAGAATGCAAAACGGCACCTCTTGAGGTGCCGTTTTTGTATGCGGGCTGTGCTTTATATGCCCAGTTTGTCACGCAGGGTGTAGTACCAGGCGCCCAGAGCGCTGAATGGCACCTGGAACAGGCGACCGCCCGGGAAGGGGTAGTGCGGCAGGTCGGCGAAGGCGTCAAAGCGTTCTGCCTGACCGCGCAGGGCTTCGGCCAGGACCTTGCCGGCTAGGTGGGTGTAAGTCACGCCGTGGCCGCTGCAGCCTTGTGAGTAGTAGATGTTGTCGCCGAGGCGGCCGACTTGCGGCAGGCGCGACAGGGTCAGCAGGAAGTTGCCGGTCCAGGCGTAGTCGATCTTCACATCTTTCAACTGCGGGAAGGCCTTGAGCATCTTCGGGCGAATGATCGCTTCGATGTTCGCCGGGTCGCGTGCGCCATAGACCACGCCACCACCGAAGATCAGGCGCCTGTCGCTGGTCAGGCGGTAGTAGTCGAGCAGATAGTTGCAGTCCTCGACGCAGTAGTCCTGCGGCAGCAGGCTTTTCGCCAGCTCGGCGGATAGAGGCTCGGTAGTGATTACCTGGGTGCCGCACGGCATCGACTTGGCCGACAGCTCCGGGATCAGATTGCCCAGGTAGGCGTTGCCAGCGACGACCACGAACTTGGCTTTGATCCGGCCATTGGGAGTGTGCACAACAGGGTTGGCGCCGCGATCGATGCGGATGGCGGGTGACTGTTCGTAAATCACGCCGCCCAGCGACTCGGCCGCTGCCGCTTCGCCCAGTGCCAGGTTGAGCGGGTGGATGTGGCCACCGCTCATGTCGAGCATGCCGCCCACATACGCGTCGCTGCCCACCACTTCACGGATGCGTTTGGCATCCATCAGTTCCAGTTGGGTGTGGCCGTAGCGCTCCCAGAGTTTTTTCTGCGACTCGAGGTGCTTCAAGTGCTTGGGCGTGTTGGCAGCGAAGACGCCACCGTCCTTAAGATCGCACTGGATGTTGTATTTGGCGATGCGTTCACGAATGATCCTGCCGCCTTCGAAGGCCATGTCTCCCAGCAGTTGTGCCTGCTTGGGGCCAACGCTGCGCTCGATCACATCAATATCACGGCTGTAGCTGTTAACGATTTGCCCGCCATTGCGGCCCGATGCGCCGAAACCGACCTTGGCCGCTTCGACGATGCTGACTTTAAAGCCGTTTTCGAGCAGGGCGATGGCAGTGGACAGGCCGGTGTAGCCCGCGCCGACAATGCACACGTCAGTCTCGACTTCACCATTCAATTCCGGGCGCGCCGGTACCGGGTTAGCGGAGGCCGCGTAATAGGATTGTGGATAAGCTGTGTGTGCCATTTTGCAACCTCTGTTCTTTATTTTTTACGAATAGGGCGATGCTACCTGAGTTGAAAATGCTCGGCTAGTGGCCTGTGCGAAATATTAAACGCGCTGTAGAACAGTAAAAAATTCAGTTATTCAGGCAGTTAGCGTAAAAAATAGGTTGACAGTTTTTTGCGCGGCCGTAGAATGCGCACCCATCGTAGGCACG
>JAESGQ010000175.1_pt1 | contig 13561 bp, 12 predicted proteins | sample 9266251 | NCBI WGS metagenome assembly JAESGQ01 (sample SAMN17056778, study PRJNA650883) | algae metagenome | isolation source: Kaiparowitsia implicata GSE-PSE-MK54-09C and co-occurring heterotrophs from... | place: USA: Kaiparowits Plateau, Grand Staircase Escalante National Monument, UT ... | reverse complement strand
TCGACCAGCTCAACAACAGTTCTCAGATTGAGCATTCGCGTCATCGTTCTCCGCTCAACTGCTTGGTCAACTGAGTCTGCCGACTGATCGCCGACTGCCACCAACCCAAGAAGCCTTCTCTGCTCATGGATACCGCTTTGCCTGTTTCTGCTTAACCCGAACTGACGTTTGGTAGTATTCGGCGGGCGTTCACCGTGGTGTTGCAAGCGACGGATGTGGGTGAATGGGATGCGATCGCCGACAAGCGCCGCAACGACCTGCTGGTCTACCTAGCCCTCAGTCACTTCGGCCACCGACCCAAGTTCAAAGACCTATCCCCCTCGGTGCAGGCCAATATCAAAGCCCTTTTCGGCAGCTACCAGCAAGCCTGCACCGCCGCCGACCTCATGCTGATGACCCTGGCCCGCACAGAGATGATCGAGCAGCGCTGTCGGCAGAGTCCCATTGGCCAGCAGCGGCCCAACTCTCTCTGGGTGCATGTGTCTGCCCTAGACCAACTCGACCCGCTGCTGCGTCTCTACGAAGGCTGCGCTTCTCGCACCATTGGCCGCCCCGAAGAAGCCACGGTGGTGAAGTTCCACGTTCAAAAGCCGCAAATCACCTATTTGGCCTTTCCTGAGTTCGACAAGGAACCGCACCCGATGATGGAGACCAGCATGGCGATCGGCCTGCGCGATCGCCACGTCTGCTACCGCGACTACGACCCCGATAACCAGACCCTGCTTCACCAAAAAGACCAGACCCTTGTGCCCGACTATTCGAACTATGCCAAGTTTGCCAAGCTCAGCCAGCAAGAACAAAAATGGGGCCTACTGAACGATGTGAAGGCGATTTTTGATCGGCGCGGCTGGGAGCAGTGTTTGAGCACACACGGCGCAGAACTGCGATGACACCGGGTGGTGCGGCGAAAGGATGCAGATTAAGTTCTGAATTTAATAGGCGTCCCCTTTGAAGTAAATGCCCAAATATTCTGCTTGTGCTGGGGGCCATAGCTGATGTGAATAGGCCGATCGCTCCCATAGTAGTACAGCGAATCAAAGGGTAACTGCTGTTCTAGAATCCATTCCATGAGGCGATCGCTCTCCAACTCTACAATCCGAAAATCACAGGCAGCACCGAGGCGATCGCAGTAGTACCGCCCATTCCGTTTCACCTCGTGGGCCATGTGCTGATCCAGGCTGGGAGTAGCGATGCCGTGCTTCTTCCCCGTCAGCGGGTCTTTCTTCGCCAGCCACCGCTTCAGATCCACCGAGCAAAAGCCGTAGGTGAGTTGAAAGCGATCGCGCCGCCTCTCCGCAGGAGAATCGCGCCCAAACCCATCAATCACCGGGTCAATGATGTACTGACACAGCACCTCTAGGGCTGGCAGCGTCTCCTCCAGATTCTTTGGAAACGGATCAATCTGGTCAGCAAACCGCTGGTAGGTCTGCGTGCAGGTGCAGAATTCCTCCAGCGTCAAATACTTTCCCAGCCGACGTTCCGCCATTTCCTAGGCTTCCATACCCCTGTTGCGAGTCGGCATCCGCCTCGGCTGCCCCACCTGGAGCGCCTGAATCGCCTGCACCTGAGACACCGTCCCTCGGGCATACTGCTCAATCGTTTGCGGGGCCACCCCCTGCACATCCTGCTGAAAGCGAGCATAGGGCCCTTGATGCAGCAGCGCCGCTATTGCTTCTCCCGGTTCCCCGGCCCCCAGCGCCGCAGCAGTTACCTTTTGGTCAAGTTGAATCGCCGTCAGGTCACTGCTCACATAGTCCCAGTAAAGATCGGGATAGCTCTGAATTTTCCCTGTTGCCGAGCAGGCGTATTCCAGGTAGCGCTGCTGCTGAAGGCTATCCACGGTTTTCTGGGCGTACTGGAGCAGTTTGGGCAACGCTGCTTGCTTCTCCTCGTCAGACAATCCCAAAATCTGCTGCTGGGTAAACGGCCCCTGGGCTAAGAGCTGAATCACCTGTCGGGGAGCCTTGCCGGTCTGTAGCGCGGCTCTAGCCACTTCCTGATCTAGCCCCTGGGCTGAAGTAGAGTTATTACTGTAGCGGGTGTAGAGACTCTGGTAGTCCTTGGCATCCTTAAGTGAAGCCTTGGCCAGCGCCAGGTATTGCTGGCGCATCAATCGCCCTTTCTCGGTCTCTGGCTCCTTCGGCAACTGTGGCTCGGTCATAGGGCATCGGTGAACTCATCCATCAAGTCAGCCGCCGGAGCCGCAACGGACATGGGTTGTACCAATGCAGTGCCTGCCTCTGCTTGTAGATTCTCCGCATCAGGGGTTCCCACCAACTCAGGGGTGTTAGGCCTCGCTAACCCCAAATCAAATTCTTCTCGCAGGTGTTGAATCTGCGCTTCCATCTGCCAGATGGACTGCTGCGCCAGATCGCGCAGTTCCGCTTCAGAATACTCGCCAGAGTGCCGATAGGCGAAGGGTAGCCAGAAGGCGCGGGTCGCGGTGGCCGCTTTCTCTTTGCCGTTGTAGGTGTCGTGGATTAGCCAGGAGTAGGTAATGCCGTTGGGGGAAGTGCGATCCGGCTCAAAAATGAAGCGCACCCGGCTTTTGCCGGTTCCAGACTTGATTTCGCTAGGTCTTCGAGGCATGGCCCAAATTATTGGGAGTTCAAGAGAACTTGAGGTTGCTCAGCAGTGGGGAGAGCCTTTTTCAATTGCGCCAATTCTAGCTCAAGTGCTGAGATAGTGCTGGATGAACTGGTGCCGATTCATCAACATTGGAACGAGGGCGGGTCTACTGCTGACTTTCGAGTGCAAGTGCTCCACAGTAGCCCGCCATCACCTTCAGATATTGGTAGGCCGGAGATGATCCAATTTCATCCGGTCTAGGTACCGCTCTTCAATGATTTTGCTCGAATTGCCAACCCAGCGGGCAATGGTGGTTGAGGAATGGCCCTGTAGCGCTTGGAGGGTAATAAACGTATCGCGGCAGTTATAGGGCGTCATTTTGATGCCCTCTTTCATCGACAGCCCCAAGTCACTCAAAATGGCTGTCCAACCCCGGTCTCGAAAGTTACTGGCGGTCATAGAGTGGCCTTTGGGCGATGGAAAGACTAAGGCTTCGGGATCTGGATGCTCAGGCCGAATGGATTGCAAGAGTTCTTTCAAATTATCGGGGCAGGTAAACCAGCGCTTGACCGCCGTTTTATCCTCTTTGCGTCTGACCTTACGTCCTGAGATTTCAACGATGCTTTCATGAAAATGCACACGGCTGCAATCGGGTATCACACTGCCCCAGCGCAGCCCAATGGCCTCACAGGGGCGGCACCCTGTCCAGAACAAGAATTTGACGAAGGGTGCATAGTGCCGGTAGTTAGTGCCTGGTCGGCTGTCGTTGACGAAGGCCGCAATGATGCAATGGCCCTCTGGGCCGGTCTTTGACCATCGCGCTCCTCAACAGTAAACGCTACAGGCGGTGGCGCTTTCGATTGGAGCATGTCCAGGTACATGCCCGAGAAGGGGTTTTCCTGAATCAGATTGTGCTTGAGGCCCCAGTCACAGGCGGCTGAGATTTGCATCAGCGATCGGCGGGCTTGCGATTCAGTGGTGGCCTTCAGAAGTTCTGTCCAAAATTTGAGCGGGTTCTTCAGCCCGTCAGTCTTACATTTGCGGATGTGGGCGGCGACGGGCTCATAGGTGCTGTTCAGGGTAGTCGGCGAAATGTTGGGGGTTCGGTATTCCATGTACTGCTCCCACAGATCGAGCAGCTTAGGGTTGGGAGCCGTCCTGTGTTTAGACTCGGGTTGCTCAACTTCTGGTCGGTACTTATCGAAGCTGGGGTCAAAGTTGCCCGAAACGAAATCTAGCTCGATTTGCCGGGCTTTTTGCTCAGCTAGCTTGCGGTTGATGGGCGAATCAGGAAGGCTGGTGCTGAAGTAGTATCGTTGGCGCTGCCAGCTAAAGACCAACTGCAAGCGATCATTGGAGTTTTTGACCTGGACGGTACCTTTTTAGCTTTATTAGACTTGGACTGGACCGTTGATGGGGAAGTCATGACGGGGAATGGGGTAAGTGGACTGTGGTAGACCCCCGTTAATTACCCCAAACTTACCCCAAAAAGCGGCCTAAAGATGTCCATCTACACCCAATTTTAGAATTCTAAGGGTCTCGACATACTAAGCGGTCGAGACCACAAACCCTTTGAAACCAAGGCATTTAAGGCATTTAAGGGGGAAGCCGGTGATGAGATTTGAACTCACGACCGCTCGATTACGAATCGGGCGGTCGTATTTTTGAAAGCATTGCCCAGATTAAGTTTTAGTATTCATGTAAATCTAGAAATTAGTTTTTATCTCAATCCTTATCTCAATAAGATGCCAGAACCCCAGCTTTTAGCTATGTTTGGGCATTGTTAGGCATCTTTGGAGCGGTAGACAGTTCGTTCAGAAGTCGAGCTATCGATCACATTGATACTGCCTTATTCGGGTGGCCAGAGACTTGGGCGATCGCCCCAGGGCCGGTCTTTGATCATCACAACCGCCAGCAGCGATACCTATAGCGTCTCCTAGTGGCTTCAGCAACAAATCAGCCATGCTTGTAACTGTTCGGATGTGGTCTCTGAAATACCAGCATTGTTTCCGCTGTACCAGGCTACAATTTCCTCAGGGGTGCTTCAATCAAGACGGTCATCAGTACAGCGAGTAGGACGTCCACCATGCCCAGAAGGCCTTCTGCGTCATCCTCTGACGGCTCTTCCAAACATAAGCCCAGAGTGCGATTCATTTTTGAGCCGGATCGCACCTCCCCCAACGGCATCACCTACTCTTGGCTGATCCACGACACCTACAGCGGCAAAGAGAAAGCGGCCACCGCGACCCGCGCCTTCTGGCTCCCCTTCGCCTACCGGCACTCTGGCGAGTATTCTGAAGCGGAACTGCGCGATCTGGCGCAGCAGTCCATCTGGCAGATGGAAGCGCAAATTCAACACTTGCGAGAAGAATTTGATTTGGTGTTAGCGAGGCCTAACACCCCTGAGTTGGTGGGAGCAACTGATGCAGAGAAGCTACAAGCAGAGGCAGACACTGCACTGGTACAACCCATGTCTGTAGCGGCTCCGGCGGCTGACTTGATGGATGAGTTCACTGATGCCCTATGAGCGAGCCACAGCTGCCGAAAGAACCTGAGACGGAGAAAGGGCGATTGATGCGTCAGCAATACCTGGCGCTAGCCAAGGCTTCGCTTAAGGATGCCAAGGACTACAAAAGCCTCTACAGCCGCTATAGCGAAAACGTCACATCAGCTCAGGGGCTGGATCAGGAGGTGGCTAGAGCCGCGCTACAAACCGGCAAGGCTCCCCGACAAGTGATTCAACTGCTGGCTCAAGGGCCGTTTACTCAGCAGCAGATTTTGGGATTATCTGAGGAGGAGAAGAAAGAGGCACTGCCGAAACTGCTTCAATACGCCCAGACAACGGTGGATAGCCTTCAGCAGCAGCGCTACTTGGAGTACGCCTGCTCGGTGACGGGAAAAATCCAGAGCTACCCCGATCTCTATCGGGACTATGTGAGCAGTGACCTGTCGGCGATTCAGCTGGATCAAAAGGTGACGGCGGCGGCGCTGGGGGCCGGAGAATCTGGAGAGTCTGTAGCGGCTTTGCTACATCAAGGGCCCTATGCTCGCTTTCAGCAGGATGTGCAGGGGATGGCCCCGCAAACGATTGAGCAATATGCTCAAGGGACGGTGGCTCAGGTGCAGGCAATTCAGGCGCTCCAGGTAGGACAGCCGAGGCGGATGTCGACTCGCAATAGGAGTATGGAAGCCTAGGGAATAGTGGAATGTCAGCCGGGGAAGTATTTGACGCTGGTAGGTCTGCGTACAGGTGCAGACCTACCAGCGGTTTGCTGACCAGACTGATCCATTTTCTAATATCAATTCTCCAAAGATTTGATATGGACAGAGATAGTCGCTATGGTCTATCCCCATGTCAGGAGTCCTAAAAATCGATATCAGCAAAACAGCTGAGGAGCTGAAAGCAGTCTTAGACCAACAGCAGCGGGCCTCACAGCGCAGTAAAGTCCATTAGATTCAGGTCTTTTCGCTTGATTTAGTTGAATGCCAGGAGGCGGGCTTGAACCGCCGATACGAGGATTTCAGTCCTATTCAGATGCTTGCTGCGCAAGAGTTTCAGGCTTTTTATGAGGTGATTCCCCCAATATTTCCCCAATTGACAAAAAAATGGGCCACTTTAGACATGGTAAGTTTAGACATGGCCCGTGTCTATCAGGCAAAGGCCTGTCTCTAAAGACCGCAGAACCCCGTAGATGAATCCGGCCAGGCTCAACTCATCAAAGCTAAGCTAACTTTTACAAAGGGCTCATGAAGGATCAGGCAGCTCTGGCTACTGTCGTTGAGCTAATCGATTTTTGACTTGAATAGGAGATTCGATAGCGTAGCTCCTCCGTAAGAGGCACTCCTGGTCTCTGTAGTGCGATCGCGCCAGCGTAATCTGCATTTTTCCTAAGCTACTACTTATATTTAGTCTTAGTGGGCTTAAACTTTTGAGGAGTTGCCTGTCAATTGAGAGCAGAAGTAGAACGCTGGAAGGAGCGGGCTATGGCAAGTTTCTTGGCAAGATTAGGGCAGAGGCGTTGGTGGTCTATTTTATTTTTAGGTAGCCTGCTAATGGCTGTTTTGCTGGGCATTTTGGGGCAACCAGCAATCGCTAATCGGTCAGGCACAGCATTTGGAGAGCAGGCGCTGTCGGTCCAGGGGCTCGTGCAGAAGGGCGTCAACCATTATGAAAATGGTGAGTTCCAGACGGCGATTCAGCTCTGGCAGAGGGCACTAGATACCTCAGATGTCGATCAACGGCTGGGAAATCGCATCATTGTGCTGGAAAATCTGGCGCGGGCTTATCAGCGTACAGGGCAGGCCAGTCTGGCAATTGACCACTGGCAGCAGATTGTGGACCTGTACCGCCAGCAGGGTAACTTGATGGCGCTGGGGCGATCGCTGACAGAACAGTCCCAAATCTACAGTGCCATGGGGCAGCATCGCCAGGCAATCGCTTTGCTGTGTGGTGAAATGGGTGCCGATGTCCCCTGCACGGGAACTAGTGCAGTGAGCTTGGCGACTACCACGGGCGATGGAGTAGGCCAGGCAGCGGCGCTGGGGGCCTTGGGAGAGGCACTGCGTCTGCGGGGTGACTACGAGGCGGCGATCGCCGCCTTAGAAGACAGTCTAGCGATCGCCCGCGAAATCGATCAGCCTAGCTACCGGATATCGGCCCTGTATAGCTTGGGCAACGTGTATGCCGGGAAAGCTAAAGGACTCTACCGACGAGCCGAATCGGCCATCCTCGACGGTGACGACGCTAGGCCAATCGAAACCCAGGCCCAGACTGAAGACCAGCGAGCGCTAGCCTACTTGACAGAAAGCCAGACACTGGCCAGTCGTCAGAGAGATGGGGCGGCTCAGCTGCGAGCGTACCTGAGCCAAGTGCCTATCTACCATCGGCTAGGTCGGGAGGCCGAGGCCCGAGTAGTCCAGCAGGCTGCCTGGCAATTGCTTTACCAGGTGCCCAGCGGCCACGATACGGTGTTTGCAACCATTGCTCTGGCCAACCTGATACAGTTTGGCAGCGTGCACACTGTAACGACGAGATGTTTTGCTGGGGCCGTCAACCCCCAAATACGGACACTGCTGCAACGTGCTATTACCCAAGCTCAGACCCTGAATGATCGCCGGGGTGAAGCCTTTGCCCTGGGCAGTCTGGGACACTGGTACGAATGTCAACAGAATTATGCCCAGGCCCTTGCCCTGACTCAGCAGGCAGAGTGGGTAGCAGACCAACAGCGAGATGGCGAAGATAGTCGTTATCTATGGGAATGGCAGGTAGGGCGTATCTATCGCGCCCAGGGCAAAACCCAGGCGGCAATCCAGGCGTACACTCAGGCGGTAGAAACCCTGGAGGCTATCCGGAGTGACCTACTGGTTAGCGATCGCGAACTCCAGTTTGACTTTCGTGATAGCGTCGAGCCCATCTACCGCGAGCTAATTGCCCTGCAGCTAGGCATACCCGAAACGGCCGCGACCAAAGCAGAGCCAGGGCCGCTGATCCCAGCAAGGGACAATCTGGTTGCAGCCCTGACAACCGTCGACGCCCTCAGACTAGCAGAGCTACAAAATTACTTTGGTAGCGATTGTGAGATCATTCCCTTTGCAGAGACCCCAGTGGGGTTGGTGGGCGCTGACAGCGCCACCGCCGTATTTACATCGGTAATTTTGGGCGAGCGCACTGCTATTATTGTCAGTTTTCCTGATGGTAGTCGTCAGGCTGCCTGGATTCCAGTAGATGAAGCGACTTTACGAGCCACTATCAGAACCTTCCGGCAAGGATTAGAAAGCTGGTTTAATGACTTTGACCCTGGCTTGGCAAAACAGGTTTACGATTGGCTAATCCGTCCCTTCTCGCAACATTTGGTCAATGCCAAGATTAAGACACTCGTGTTTGTCAACGACGGCATGCTGCGCAGTGTGCCAATGGCGGCCCTGCATGATGGTGAAAGGTTTTTAGTCGAAACTTACGCTCTGGCCACGGTGCCAACCCTGTCGCTGACCGCTACTAGCCCCACTACAGCCCCGCCGATTAGTGCTCTGGTAGCCGGGATGAGCGAGAGCGTGACCGTGGCCGGGCAGAGCTTTAAACCCCTGCCCCACGTTAGAGAGGAGCTGAACATTATCCAGGACACGGTACCTAGGGCAATGGTACTGCTGGATCGTGACTTTACCCGTCAGCGTCTAGGGCAAGAGCTGACCGATGGCACATATACAGTGTTGCACATGGCTACCCACGCTAAGTTTGGGGTACAGCCTGAAGATACCTTTCTGGTGACCGGGAGCGGCGAAAAGTTGACCCTGGCGGATCTGGAGCAGCTGGTTGGCCGTACATCCGTCGGTGCGGGGGAAATCGACCTACTGACTCTTACCGCCTGTGAGACCGGCATCGGGGACGATCGCTCGGCTCTGGGGCTGGGGGGAGTAGCGGTAAGAGCTGGGGTTAACAGTGCGATCGCCACCCTCTGGTCGATCGACGATGCCCAGACAGCGCAACTCTCAGCGGAATTCTACCAAAGTCTCGTCTCAGGACAATTGACTAAGGCTAAAGCTCTGCAAGTTGCCCAATTGAATCTAATTCAAGCTGGAATGCACCCAGCCTATTGGGCACCCTTCATTTTGGTGGGCAACTGGCTATAACTACAATCTGTCTACTCTTCCATCACGCGTCTAAGCTGCTCTTCAAACTGTTGCCCTAAAGCAGATCCTTGCTCTAAGGTGGCTAAGTCTTGTAAAAGGGTTTGGGCGTAGGCCGGGGCTTCGTTCAGCGCTTCGGCCAGAGCATTGTACCAAAGCCCTGCTCCGGCGTAGAGAGTAGCCCGAGCCTGAGGACTATCGACCTGTTCAAGAGCATTGGCCAAATTAGGCGGTAAGGGCACCACGTCCATTTCCACTTCATCCACTAGGGCATTAGATGGGCGATTGGGATTACACAGCACAATCACCTTCCACAAATAGCGATGACCCGGTTCCAAATCCGGCTGAGTCGAGGGCAGAGTGGCCTGCATAAAACCAGGAGTTGTTTCAAGGGCAAGCTGCTCAATCAGAGTTTGAGTTCCCCCATGACTGACCTGGTAGAGGCGTACTTCCATGGCAAAAGGCTGAGTATCAGTGATAGCCCAGCTAACCGTCGGACGGGTTGAAGCTGTCTGTCCAACATGGCTACGGGGGGCCAAAATCGCCATCGCACCAGAGGCATCTAAACAACCTCGAACACCGCTAGATCCCGTTGATCCCGAGGGGGCATCGGCATCTTCAGGGGGGGTATAGTTGGCCCAGGCTGGGCTGGCGACATAAGCCCATACCCCCCCGAGGCAAAGTAAGTAAGTAAGCGCTTTACCAGCAGAATCCGTAACACGATTGAGAAGATGCAACATGGCAGTCACCTGATCAGAAGTACAGTCTTTTGCCTGGCACTATGTGACGCCTAAGCTTGCATCGGCAACTCAAAGCGCATCAGCTTGCTACAGCTTCACGGCTCTGTCTCAAAAGCTATCTGTCGGCCTCTCTTTTCCTTTTTCGGACCAGGACATGGGGCGGAGAGGCCATACGCCCTCTCTGTAAACCGGCCAGATCAGCTCACATACAGTACCGTTAGGGATGTTGGGATATCGTTGAAACTGACCCCGTAATCGCTTAGACAGGTGTTTAGCCTGCTGAGTTCCATGACCACAGACATCGCTAACATCACCGTCAAAACTGGCGGAGCAAGTGTCATGGCCATTATCAGCTACTCTCACCATATTCTGTAATTTGCCTAACTTACTGGTAATCGGTTTACAAATAATCCACAAGCGGGTGGCATTGACAGCATATTTGCCGACATTGAGCAGTGATTCCTGTAAAAACCGGCAAAGGCTGCGCTTGTCTTCTAGGTGTAGGGCTCGGTCATCCATGGGTTCAAACTCGATCAGCCTGACCTTAAGGGTTTGAAAGCCTAGCATGTCTTGCTCTAAGGTTTGAGTATAGACCTGGTAAAAAAGCTGGTGGAGTGGCAGAGTAAGATCGATACCTTGGGAATAGTTGAGATAGACTTGCGCCTCATGGACTAGAGCTTCTTGACTCACCAAAGTATAAACCCGTCGCAATTCACGGTTTAAATCTTGCAGTTTACTGGATAAAGCTGGCGATATCTGAGATGGGTCACGACTTGCTTGTAAAACTTGGGCTAATGTCTGGAGGGGACCATTATGGATGGCACTGAAGGTGTTATCGATAACGAGTTGGCGCTCTTGAATACGCGATCGCAGCCCTCGGTCGTACCAGTAAAACAGCGGAAACACTACCCCGTTGATCGTAAACACTGCCAGCGCTGGCACCACTGGAATCCACCAACCCTGCCACAGCAACAGCCCAAAGCCTGTGCCCAACAGGACTAGGTTACCGCCGCCCACTACCAGCACCTGCTTCAACGGCTTGGGCAACAGGCGACCCAAAATTAAACCCGCTGCCCCCCACAGCATAATCCAGCCATACTCCACAGGCTGGGGCCAGACCTTTAGCAGCGGGCGGTTATCTAGCGCGGCACTTGTAATTTGGCTAATGGCGTGGGCCTGAAACTCGATGCCAAATACCAAGCCCGGGTTGTCGCTGATAATCGCCGCTGTGTTGGCAAAGTCTTTGACGCTGGGGGCGGTAATGCCGATCAGTACGATGCGATCTCGCAGCCAATCAGGCTCTAGCTGTCCGTTCAGCACCTGGGCCATGGTCAGCCGTCGGAAAGGGTCTGAGCCACTCCGGTAGTTGACTAACACCTGATGTCCCCCCATGTCGGCATTGACATAGCCTCCGGCATTAGGAGTGAGAGGCGCCAACTCAATGGTGCCAAACCGCATTGCCACTGGGTTGCGAATACCGTTTTCAAGGGATAGTCCCTCTTGGGCCAGATAGCGCTCTGCCATGCGCAAGGTGAAGGCCAAGTGGTAGGCCCCATCGGGGGTGGCAGCGCCCAACAAGCTACGCCGCCAGAAGCCATCACCGTCGGGCACCACATCCACAAAGCCAATCCGCTCAGGGGGCAAATACTCGGGCCCCACCACCGCCGGAGGCAGCAATTTTTCGATGGCAATCAGGCTGTCTAGGTTCTCAGCCACCTTTCTAAATTCCTCATGGCCAGGATTGATGGGTAGATCGCGGTAGATGTCTAGACCAATCACCCGCGGTTGGTAGCGCTCTAGGGTGGCAATTAGCTCCGTCAGGTGGCGATCAGGAATAGGATAGGTGCCTACCTGCTGGATATCGTTCTCTTCAATGCCAACGATGACTATACGGTCATCCAGGGGTTCGGTTGGGCGCGATCGCAGCGAGGCATCCAGGGCCTTCCACTCCAGCCCTTGCCACCAGCCCATCCCCCGGGTAGCAAGCACCACAGCCAGCACCAGTACCCCGGGCACCAAACCCACTGGCCATCGGCTCAGCTGCCCTATCCTCCACCAGTCCATCATCAGTCAATCAGGCCCTCTTCCCGGGCCCGAATCTCCGTTTGAATGCGAACGTTTTTGCCCTCTTCGGGGTATACCCCCAGGGCGTCCTGAATTTTGCTCCAGTAGTGGCGTACGGTGCGCTGGGCGATGTTCATCTCCTCGGCGATCACCCGATCTTGTAGCCCCCGCTGAAAAGCCAACTCTAGCACTGTCAGCCATTCGGGCTTGAGCTCCAGTCCCGATCGCATCTCGGGGGGCAGGTAGTTTAACCCCTTCAAAGCCCAGTCGAACTTAGTCAGCATGTCTTCCATAGACTGGCTTTTGTCGGCAATGGTAAACCCGCCCTGATGGGCCAAAATCGATGGCTTGAGTCGTACCAGAGCCTGCCCATGGGCACTCTGCACCATAATATTCAGGGTCGGAAACCGCTCCATCAAAATCGTCAGCAACTGAATACCCACCTCTACCCTGGCTCGGCTAAAGGAATCAACGAGTGCCGTCTCAGGAATAGACAGATCCACAATCATTGCGTCGGGGATGTCGGCCTCCACCAAATCTAGAGCTTGGTTGGCCGTCGGCACCTGTAAAATTTCGGCCTCTGGGTAGCGGTGCTGCACCACCCGCGCTGTGCTGTCGAGCACGATCTCATGGTCATCAACGATGACAAACCGCAGCGGCTTAGGGTTGTTGTAGCCCATGGGTTTACTCCTTATTGAGGCGTTAACACGGTGGTTGAGCTAGGTCGCCAATAGAACTGCCACGTGGTCTGAAAACCTACGGTCTCGGTAGTAAATTGCCCGGCCAGCATCGTCTCAAAGAGGATAATCAGGTGATGAACCGGGATCTCTGGTGCTGAAGCGAGCCGGGCTAAAGGTTGCGCTTGAAACTCAATGTTTAACCACTGGGTTGATTCATCTTCTGCCAGGGCGATCGCAACAGACGCTGTTATGTCTGACTTAGCCGATAGAGCCAGCAGCCATTCGTCAAGCAACGCCAACATCAGCCAATTGTAATACGGGCAGCTGGAACGCCACTGCTGAGGCACCGAAACGCTGAGTTGCAGCTGGGGCATGCGCCGACGCCACACCTCGGCTTGGTATTGCAGTGCCAGGGGTAAACTGTCATCGATATAGGCGGGATACAGGGACTGGGTAAGCTTATCGAGGCTGGCTACAACCTGCTCGATGGCCCCTAGCCCCTGTACCCTACCCTCACCGCCATCAAAGGATGAGCCTGTGGTTAGCTCCAGATTGCGCCGCATCGCAAATAGATCCTGGAGCACCTGCTCCCTCAGTGATTCCGCGTAGGCATTGTGTCTAGCCATCGCCCGCTGCTGCCACCAGACTAGGGCTTCTTGTAATGCAGGAGTGGAATGAGTAGACCGGTTCTTAAAAGTATTATTTGTCACGGATCATATTAGTCTTAAGTTTCTAAGTGCGCTCATATCCCTCTTCTGTCACTCTAAGCAGATGAAAAGATCAATTGTAAGTTCAACCGACGTACCAGTGGGCAGATGAACCCATTCATTTTGTGCGTTAACTGCTCACATCCAGTTTGCAATGAAGCGATAGGAAAGACCTCTA
>JAESGQ010000174.1_pt1 | contig 14336 bp, 10 predicted proteins | sample 9266251 | NCBI WGS metagenome assembly JAESGQ01 (sample SAMN17056778, study PRJNA650883) | algae metagenome | isolation source: Kaiparowitsia implicata GSE-PSE-MK54-09C and co-occurring heterotrophs from... | place: USA: Kaiparowits Plateau, Grand Staircase Escalante National Monument, UT ... | reverse complement strand
TAGCCGCCAATAGAAGTTCGGCACGGCCAAACTGGCGACCGTCTTCGGCGTATTCGTGGGTCAATTGTTCGGGGGAAGCAGCTACGTTGTGAAAACGCGCAAGCATTACCAGGCAGGCAAGGCCGCTGTCGATTTTTTGGGGTTGTGCTGTAGAGGTGGAGTCGTCCTGCATCATCGCGTCCATGCCAACAAGATGGCAGAACGCCAGATCTCTGGGGCGGCGATTCTACAAGCAGGAGCGTCCTGAACGATGCAAAAAAATATAGACCAAATCACACTTTTATCCGGACTAGCAAAATGCTTACAAAGGCGTGGATCGCCTCTGAATTTGCAAGTGCACCCGAGTGACTGCTTTTGGCCGAAAGCTGCCGCCTGCCCTGAAAACGCCTGTCTTAGCCTTGATGCAATGCTCGGTAATGACTCGGCGCCATGCCCACCACTTTGCGAAACAGCCGTGAGAAGTAATACACATCGTCATAACCCAGCTGCTCAGCCACTTGGCGGATGCTTTGTTCGCCCTCGTCGAGCAGGCGGCAGGCGTGGGCCATTTTCAGTTGGATAAAGTCCTGAATCGGCGCATGCCCGGTCAGGGCGCGGTAGGTTTTGGCGAAGTGAAAGCGCGACAGTTTGAACTGCGCAGCCAGCTCATCGAGGTTTAGCGAGTCATGCAGATGGGCGCGCATCACCGCCTGCACCGCATCCACATCCAGCACCCGCCCGGACTTCAAGGTGGTGCGCGCCGGCAGCACCGCCAGGGAGGTGAGCAGCACCTGCAACTGGTGCGCGGCATGAACGAAGTGCGCCAGGTTCAAGCCCTGCTTGCGCAGGTTGAGCAAGGCATCGAACTCGGCCAACAGGCGCGGCTGCACGCCGATGCGCCACAGCGGCCCCTTGCCCAGGGGTTTGAGAAAGTCCGTTACCAACTCGCCGTCAAAATGCACCCAGTACAGCGTCCAGGGCTTGTCTAGGTCCGCGCCGTAGGCGTGCGTCACGCCTTTTGGCAACAGCAGCAGATCGCCACCACTGACAGCTAATCGTCCATCCGCTGTCTCCAGCCAACCCTGCCCTGCGCGGCAGTAGATCAGCAGGTGATCCTCCGGCTGAGGGCGATGCATGCGGTGCCCCTGCGCCTGCGGGTAGAAGCCCAGAGCCAGAGGATAACAGCCCTGCGCCAGTGGGCTTCGGGCGAGCAGTCGGCGCAGCCTGGGCGGCGTAATAAAGCGCACGCCATTGGCCGGCAGTGGCCAGTTGGAGGTGTCGACCTGCGCGCTCATGGACATCCTGATTACTCATTCAATCACAAGATAGTCCATCTACAGGCCAAGATCGTCAATCCACAAAGCCAAGCAAGGCAGCTATAACACTGACAAAACAACAATCGGACCTCAGGTCCCGCGTGGAGAAAACAATGGCCAAGGCAATCGCGCAGTTGATCGACGGTGAATGGCGCGAAAGCCGCGCCCGCGAATTTATCGAAGTCACCGACCCGGCGACTCAGGAGGTGCTGGCGCTGGCACCCAAGGCCACCGCCGAGGAAATCGAAGCGGCGATTGCCAGTGCCAAGGCAGCCTTCCTCACCTGGCGCGAAGTGCCTGTCTCCGACCGGGCGCGGGTGATGCTGCGTTACCAGCACCTACTCAAGGAACACCACGACGAGCTGGCGGAAATTCTCGCCAGCGAAACCGGCAAGACCCTGGCCGATGCCAAGGGCGATGTCTGGCGCGGTATCGAGGTGGTTGAGCAGGCCTGCAATATCGCCAGCCTGATGATGGGCGAGACCATGGAGAACGTGGCCCGCGACATCGACACCGCCAGCTGGATTCAGCCGCTGGGCGTATGCGTCGGCGTCACCCCGTTCAACTTCCCGGCGATGATTCCGCTGTGGATGTTTCCCCTGGCCATCGCCGCCGGCAACACCTTTATTCTCAAGCCGTCGGAGCAGGACCCGCTGACCCCCAATCGCCTGGCCGAGCTGTTTATCGAAGCCGGCGCGCCCAAGGGCGTATTGCAGGTGCTGCACGGCGCCCGCGAGGTGGTCGACAGCCTGCTCACCCACCCGGATATCCGTGCGATTTCCTTCGTCGGTTCGGTGCCGGTCGGCCAACACATCTACCGCACTGGCACCGCTCACCTGAAGCGTGTGCAGGCCTTCGCCGGGGCGAAGAACCATATGGTGATCATGCCCGACGCCAACAAACAGCAGGTGCTGAGCAACCTGGTCGGCGCCAGTTGCGGCGCGGCCGGACAGCGTTGCATGGCGATCAGCGTGGCGGTGTTTGTCGGTGAATCGAAGCAGTGGATCGACGAGCTACAGGCGCAGATGGCCGACCTGCAACCCGGTTACTGGACCGATGGTCACGCCGCTTTCGGCCCGCTGATCAGCCAGCAGGCCAAACAGCGCGTGCTGCGCCTGATTGCCGAGGGCAAGGCGGAAGGCGCCGAATGCCTGCTGGATGGTTCGCACTGTGCGGTCGAGGGCTACCCCAACGGCAACTGGATCGGCGCCACGCTGTTTCGCGGCGTGACGACCAAGATGAGCCTGTACCGCGAAGAGATCTTCGGCCCGGTGCTGGTGTGCATGGAAGTCGACACCCTGGAAGAAGCCATCGAACTGGTCAACGCCAGCCCCTACGGCAACGGCACCTCGATCTTCACCCGCTCCGGCGGCGCGGCGCGGAATTACCAGCACGCGGTGGAAGTCGGCCAAGTCGGCATTAACGTACCGGTGCCGGTACCGCTGCCGTTCTTCTCCTTCACCGGCTGGAAGGGTTCGTTCTACGGCGACCTGCACGCCTACGGCAAACAGGGCGTGCGCTTCTTCACCGAAACCAAGACGGTCACCAGCCGCTGGTTCGATGAAGACTCCATAGCCGGCGCAAATATGACCATTCAATTGAAATGAGAACGGCGTCAGCCCTGTTAGACCAATAGACGATCTCAACAATAAGTCCAATGGCGTAAAAAGTTCTCCGAGTTCCAACAACAAGAACAAGGAGAACTGCCATGCAACGATTGACCACCGCCCTGGCCCTATGGGCCGGGCTTACTGCCTGTGCACAGGCGGCTGAGCCGATTACCCTCGGCCTCAACTACCCACGTACCGGCCCATATAAGGAAGAAGGATTGGCACAGATGCGCGGAGCCTTGCTGGCCATCGACGAGCTCAACGCCCAGGGCGGTGTGCTCGGGCGTCCGCTGCGCCTGTCCAGCAAGGACACCGCGTCGCGTCCGGCCAAGGCGGTGAAGAACGTCGACAAGCTGGCCAGCGAAGGCGCGGCCATGCTGTTTGGCGGCTCATCCAGCGCGGTGGCCATCGCCTCCGGCAAGCGTGCGGCGCAGCATGGGCTGCTGTATTTCGGCACCCTCACCTACTCCAACGACACCACCGGCAAGGATGGCCACCGCTATATGTTCCGCGAGTGCAACAACGCCTGGATGAGCGCGCGGGTGCTGGGCCAATACCTGAGCAAGAACCTGCCGAACAAGCGCTACTTCTATATCACCTCCGACTACACCTGGGGCCACACCACCGAAAGCTCGTTGCGCCAGACCACCGGCAGCGAAGACAGCGGCCAGCATCCGGGGCTCAAGGTGAGCTTCCCCGGCGCCCGCCTGGCCGACTATCAGGATGCCCTGACCCAGGCCGCATCGAGCAATGCCGAAGTGCTGGCCCTGGTGCTGTTCGGCGAAGACCTGGTGCGCGCCATGCGCATCGCCAAGGATCTGGGCCTGACCGAGCGCATGCAGATCGTGGCGCCCAACCTGACCCAGAGCATGGTCGAGCAAGGCGGCCCCGGCTTGATGGAAGGTGTAATCGGCACCGAACCCTGGACCTGGCGCGTACCGGCGCTGGAGAAATCCGTGCGCGGCGAAGCCTTCGTCAAAACCTTCAGCGAACGCTACGCGATGTACCCGTCCAGCTCTGCCGCGTCGGCCTACAGCATCGTCTATCAGTGGGCCGATGCCGCCAAACGGGCGAACAGCCTGGACAGCGAAGCGCTGATCAAGGCCCTGGAAGGCCACAGCTATCAACTGCTCAAGGATCAACAAACCTGGCGCACCCTCGACCACCAGAACCTGCAGACGGTGTATGCCGTCAAAGTCAAAGCGCGCGCCGAGGTGCTGAAAGACCCGCTCAAACAAGACTACTTTGAAATCGTCGATCGCCTCGACGCCACCCAAGCGGCACCCAGCCCCGCCGAATGGCAGGCCGAACGACGCGCCGCCGGGCAACCCCTGACCCTGCAATGAGGACTTATGGATTTCGAACTCAGCGATGAACAACGCCTGCTGGTAGACAGCGCCCGCCAATTCGCCAGCCGTGAACTGGCACCGCATGCCGCCGATTGGGACCGCGACCACCACTTCCCAGTGGATGTGATCAAGCGCGCCGCCGAGCAGGGCTATCTGGCACTGTATATCAAGGAAGACGATGGCGGCCTGGGCCTCTCCCGGCTGTCCGCCTCGCTGATTTTCGAGCAGCTGTCAGCCGGCTGCATCGCCACCACGGCGTTTCTGACCATCCACAATATGGCCTCGTGGATGCTCGCTTCCTTCGCCGATCAGGCGCTGAAAGATGCCTGGCTGCCGCGCCTGGTCAGCGGCGAATTGCTCGCTTCCTACTGCCTGACCGAACCGGACGCCGGCTCCGACGCCGCCCACCTGCGCACCCGCGCCAAGCGTGATGGCGATGACTACGTACTGGATGGCAGCAAGTGCTTTATCTCCGGCGCCGGCTCCACCGATGTGCTGATCGTGATGGCGCGCACCGGCGAAGAAAGCGGCGCCAAGGGCGTGTCCTGCTTCCTGGTGCCGGCCGACGCCGAGGGCGTGAAGTACGGGCGCAACGAACTGAAGATGGGCTGGCGCGCGCAGCCGACCCGCACCATCACCTTCGAAGGCGTGCGCATCCCGGCGGGCAACCGCATCGGGCCAGAGGGCCAGGGCTTTGTTTATGCAATGAAGGGCCTGGATGGCGGCCGGATCAATATCGCCAGCTGCTCGCTGGGCGCGGCACAAGCGGCGCTGGAGCAATCGCTGCGCTATGTCGAGGAACGCAAACAGTTCGGCAAACCGCTGAGCGACTTCCAATCCCTGCAATTCAAGCTCGCCGACATGCTCACCGATCTGACCGCCAGCCGGCAGATGGTGCGCCTGGCCGCACACAAGCTGGACCACGGCCACAGCGAAGCCAGCCTGTATTGCGCCATGGCCAAGCGTTTTGCCACCGATCACTGCTTCACCCTGTGCAACGAAGCCCTGCAACTGCACGGCGGCTACGGTTACCTCAACGACTACCCGCTGGAGCGCTGGGTGCGCGATAGCCGCGTGCACCAGATACTCGAGGGCACCAACGAAATCATGCGAGTAATCATCGCCCGCCGCCTACTCGATCAGGGCGGCATGCTGGATCGCTTGCTGTAGCTTTTAATTCCCTCTCCCTCGGGGAGAGGGTTAGGGAGAGGGTCGGCGTCGCCCGCGGCCCTCTCCCCCAGCCCCTCTCCCAAAGGGCGAGGGGAGCAACCTGACGAGGACCGTTATGAGCAACGCCATCGAAGCCTACAACCCCGGCGTATTTGACCTGACCCACAAGCTCACCGTGGAAAAGCACGGCCATACCGCGCTGATCACCATCAACCAGCCGCCGGCCAACACCTGGGACCGCGACTCGCTGATCGGCCTCAAGCTGCTGGTTGAACACCTCAACCGCGACGATGACATCTACGCCCTGGTAATCACCGGTCAGGGTGGCAAGTTCTTCAGCGCCGGCGCCGACCTCAAGCTGTTCGCTGATGGAGACAAGGCCCGTGCTCGCGAGATGGCCCGACGCTTCGGCGAAGCCTTCGAGGCGCTGCGTGATTTCCGTGGCGTATCGATTGCCGCGATCAACGGCTATGCCATGGGCGGCGGCCTGGAATGCGCCCTGGCCTGCGATATCCGCATCGCCGAGCGCCAGGCGCAAATGGCCCTGCCGGAAGCCACGGTCGGCCTGCTGCCCTGCGCCGGCGGCACCCAGCACCTAAGCTGGCTGATCGGCGAAGGCTGGGCCAAGCGGATGATCCTCTGCGGCGAACGTGTTGATGCGGAAACCGCCCTGCGCATCGGTCTGGTCGAGCAGGTGGTCGACAGCGGCGAATCCCGTGGCCACGCCCTGCTGCTGGCGGCCAAGGTCGCGCGGCAAAGCCCGGTGGCGGTGCGCACCATCAAACCGCTGATCCAGGGCGCCCGCGAGCGCAGCCCGAATACCTGGCTAAGTGAAGAGCGCGAGCGCTTTGTCGACCTGTTCGACGCCGACGACACCCGCGAAGGGGTCAACGCCTTCCTGGAAAAACGCGACCCGCAGTGGCGCAATAAATAATCCGCAGGGTGACAACCACGATGAATGTGCAATTCGAAGAACGCCCGGCCCAACACGGTATGCGCATTGGCATCGCCAGCCTAGATGCCGAAAAAAGCCTCAACGCCTTGTCGCTGCCGATGATCGAAGCGCTGGATGCCAAGCTCAAGGCCTGGGCGGACGACCCGAGCATCGCCTGCGTGCTGCTGCGCGGCAACGGCCCTAAAGCCTTCTGCGCCGGCGGCGACGTGGTGCAGCTGGTGCACCAGTGCCGCGAGCACCCGGGCGAAATCCCGCCCCTGGCGCGACGCTTCTTTGCTGACGAATACCGCCTCGACCACCGCATCCACACCTACCCGAAGCCCTTTATCTGCTGGGCCCACGGCCATGTGCTGGGCGGCGGTATGGGCCTGATGCAGGGCGCTGGTATCCGCATCGTCACCCCAGGCAGCCGCCTGGGCATGCCAGAAGTGAATATCGGCCTGTACCCGGATGTCGGCGGCAGCTGGTTCCTCGCGCGCCTGCCGGGCAAGCTCGGCCTGTTTCTCGGTCTGACCGCCAGCAGCATCAATGCTAAAGATGCGCTGGATCTGGACCTGGCCGACCGCGTACTGCTCGACAGCCAGCAGGACGACTTACTCGATGGCCTGGCCCAGCTCAACTGGCAAGAGCAGAGCGCGCAACAACTGCACAGCCTGCTCAAGGCCCTGGAAAAACAGGCCCTGCCTGAACTGCCAGAAGCCCAATGGCTGCCGCGCCGCGCGCGCATTGACGAGCTGCTCGATACCGCCGACCTGCCCCACGCCTGGCACGCCATCAGCGCTTTGCACGATGACAGTGATCAGTTACTGGCACGCGCCGCCAAGACCCTGGCCGGCGGCTGCCCACTGACTGGGCACCTGGTATGGGAACAGATCAAGCGGGCCAAACATCAGTCCCTGGCCGAAGTGTTCCAGATGGAATACGCCATAAGCCTGAACTGCTGCCGCCACCCGGAATTCCCCGAGGGCGTGCGCTCGCGGCTGATCGACAAGGACCACGAACCGCGCTGGCATTGGCCGGATGTGGCGAACATTCCGCAGCAGGTAATCGACGCACACTTCGCCCCCGCCTGGGACGGCGCCCATCCACTGGCAGACTTGTAAGGCATATCGATGTAGGAGCGGGCCATGCCCGCGATATTGCTTCGCGGGCATGGCCCGCTCCTACACAATCAACTCAGGCAAGGAGAACAACAATGAACCAGATTGCCTTTATCGGCCTCGGCCATATGGGCCTGCCCATGGCGCGCAACCTGCTCAAGGCCGGCTTCAACCTGAGGGTCTTCGACCTGCTGCAAGCAGCCGTCGAAGACCTCGCCAAGGACGGCGCGCAAGCGGCCAGCAGCGCGCTGGATGCGGTGCAGGATGCCGATGTGGTGGTGAGCATGCTGCCGGCCAGCCGCCATGTCGAAGGCCTGTACCTCGGTGATAGCGGTCTACTGGCCGCGCTCAAGCCCGGCAGCCTGGTGCTGGAATGCTCGACCATCGCCCCGGAATCCGCGCGCAAGGTGCATCAAGCGGCGGCCGCACGGGGTATCGAACTGCTCGACGCCCCAGTATCCGGCGGCACCGCGGGTGCAGCAGCCGGCACCCTGACCTTTATGATCGGTGGCTCGGCGGCCACCCTGGAAAAAGCCCGGGGGATCTTCGAGGCCATGGGCAAGAACATCTTCCACGCCGGCCCCGATGGCGCGGGCCAAGTGGCCAAGGTGTGCAACAACCAGGTGCTGGCGGTGCAGATGATCGCCACCGCCGAAGCCATGGCCATGGGCGTGGCCAACGGTCTGGAACCAGCGGTGCTGGCCGAAATAATGCGGCAAAGCTCGGGCGGTAACTGGACGCTGGAGAAGTACAACCCCTGGCCCGGCGTAATGGAAAACGCCCCGGCGTCCAAAGGCTATAGCGGCGGCTTTATGGCCGAGCTGATGGCCAAAGACCTGGGGCTCGCCCAGGAAGCCGCCCAGGCCAGCGGCAGCAGCACGCCGATGGGCGCGCTGGCGTTGCAGCTGTATCGCCTGCTGCTCAAGCAAGGTAAAGGCAAGCAGGACTTCTCGGTGGTGCAACAGTTGTTTGTCGAGTAACCCCGCAGACAGTAAAAAGCCGCAGCTCGCTGCGGCTTTTTTGTGGGCAGAATCTGCTGCCTAGCGCTCGCGCAGCGCCTCGGAGCGGGCGCGAATAATCGGTTTGAGCAGGTAACTGAGCACACTCTTCTTGCCGGTGATGATATCCACCGAAGCGACCATGCCGGGAATGATCAACAACGGATTTTCCTCGGTGCCCAGGTGGCTCTTGTTGGTGCGCAGCTTGATCACATAAAAGCTATTGCCATCATCGTCGGTCACGGTGTCGGCGCCGATCTGTTCCAGCTCGGCCTTGAGACCGCCATAAATGGTGTAGTCATAGGCAGTGAACTTGACCATCGCCTCCTGACCCGGATGCAGGAAGGCAATGTCCTGCGGACGAATCCGCGCTTCGACCAGCAGGTTCTCACCCAGCGGCACGATCTCCACCAGGTCGCTACCCGGCTGAATCACCCCGCCGATGGTGGTGACCAGCAGCTGTTTGACGATGCCGCGCACCGGTGAAATGACCAGAGTGCGGTTGACCCGATCTTCCAGCGCCTTGCCGGTCGACTGGATCTTGCTCAGCTCGGTGCGCGCTTCGTTGAGTTCGGTCAGCGCCTCGCTGCGGAACCGCCCGCGGGTTTCATCGATCTTGCGCTCGACTTCCTTGATCGCCGACTCGGCGCGCGGTATCGCCAGAGTAGTGGCCTCCAGCTGGCCGCGCGCTTCTACTTCGGCGCGTTTGAGACGCAGCACTTCCACCTGGGAAATCGCGCCATCGGCCACCAGCGGCTCGGACATCTGGATTTCCTGGCGCAGCAGGCTAAGGCTGTTGCGGAACTGCCCCTGCTTGGAGGCAAACTCGCGCAGCTCCTGCTGCCGTTGAATCAACTGTTCTTCCAGGCCGGCCACTTCATCGAGCAATTGCTGCTTGCGGCTGTTGAACAGCTGGATTTCGTTATCCGCCTGGCCGCCGGCCTTCTCGCGCACCTCATCGGTCACCACCAGCTCGCGGTCTTGCACTTCGGCGCTAAGGCGCTCCACGCGCAGCAACAGGGCCAGGCGATCCGCCTCGGTTTCACCGACGTTGGAGGCAAAGCGAGTGTCATCGAGGCGCAGCAGCGGATCGCCGGCATCAACAATCTGCCCTTCGCGGACAAACAGCTCGGCGACGATGCCGCCTTCCAGGTTCTGGATTTTCTGCAGGCGCGAGGACGGAATCGCCTTGCCATCACCACGGGTCACTTCATCGACCACGGCGAAATTGGCCCACAGCAGGCAGAACACCACAAAGGCAATCAAGCCCCAGATGGTCAGCCGCACCACCCGTGGCGCATCCTCGATCAACGCCTTGTTGACCTCCGGTAGCGGCTCATCGCCCAGCTCATCGTGGCTGCCGAAATAAGCGGCAACGGCCTGACGCAGGCTCCTTTTCTCGGGCGCGTTAGCTGACACTGATCTGCCCCTTCTTCAGCGCTTCCATCACGCTACCCTTCGGCCCGTCGGCGATGATCTGCCCACGGTCAACAATGATCAGCCGGTCGACCAGACTAAGCATCGAAGCGCGGTGGGTGACCAGCAGCAGGGTCTTGGTGCCGATCACCGCAGACAAGCGCTGCTTGAGGCGTTCTTCACCGGTATTGTCCATGGCGCTGGTCGGTTCATCGAGCAGCAGAATCGGCGGGTCGAGCAACAACGCACGTGCTAGGGCAACGTTCTGCCGCTGACCGCCGGAGAGGTTCTGCCCGCGTTCGCCGACCTGCAGCTCATAGCCTTTCGGGTGCAACCTGGCGAATTCGTGCACGCCAGCCAGTTCGGCGGCCTGCAACACCAGCTCATCTTCGACATAGCGCGCGCCGGACACTAGGTTGTCACGCAGGGTGCCGCTGAACAGCTGAATATCCTGCGGCACATAGCCGATGTTGTGCCGTAGATCGCTGACATCCAGCTGGCGCACATCGATGCCATCGACCAGCAGGCTGCCGGCATCGGGCTGATACAGGCCGACAATCAGCTTGGCCAGCGAGCTTTTGCCCGAGCCACTGCGGCCAATGATGCCAATCTTCTCGCCGGGGCGAACCACCAGATTGATGCCCAGCAGAGCGGCCTGTTGCTGATCAGGGTAATGGAACTCCAGCTGACGGAACTCGATCGCGCCTTGCAGTGACTGGCGCTTGAGCGGACGTTCATCGGCGTGGCGTTCCTGCGGCAGCTCCATCATCTGGTTAACCGATTCAAGGGTCACCCGTGCCTGCTGATAGCGCGTAAGCAGGCCGGAAATCTGCGTCAACGGCCCCAACGCACGGCTGCTGAGCATGTAACAGGCAATCAGCCCGCCCATGCTCAGGTTGCCGTCGATGATCTGGTACACGCCAAGCACGATCACCACTACACCCGCCAGTTGCTGCAGCAGCATGGTGGCGTTCATCGCCAGGCTGGAAAGCATGCGTGCGCGCAACTCCAAACGGCTAAGGGTGCCGATGGTCTGTTCCCAGAGATACTGGCGCTCGCTCTCGGCGTTATTGACCTTGACCGCATCCAGTCCGGCCAGACTCTCGATCAGGCTCGACTGACGCTCACCGGCCAGGGCCATGGTGCGCTGCATGGTCTCGGCCAGCGGGCGCTGCAAGGCCCAGCCGATCAAGGCCACCAGCGGGAAGGCCAGCACCGGAATCCACACCAGATGGCCGCCGATCATGGCGATCACCGCGAGAATCAACAGGGTAAACGGCAAGTCGATGACGCTGGCCAACGTCAGCGAGGCAAGAAAGTCGCGCAGGCTCTGAAACTCGTGGATGTTCTGCGCGAAGCTGCCAACCCGCGCCGGGCGGAACTTCATGGCCATGCCGACGATGCGCTCGAACAGCGTGGCGGAAATGATCAGATCGGTCTTCTTGCCGGCCAAATCGAGGCACAGGCCGCGCAGGGTCTTCAGCAACAGATCGAAAAAGAACACCCCGGTAATGCCAATCGCCAACACCCACAGGGTAGCTTCGGCCTGGTTGGGCACCACGCGGTCGTACACGTTCATTACGAACAGCGGCGTGGCCAGGCCGATCAGGTTGATCAGAAAACTCGCCGCGATGGCATCGATATACAGCCAGCGCGAACGCTTGAGGGTGTCGCGAAACCAGGACGTGGCGCGCGGGATCAGCTCGCCACGGTTGAAATCAAACTTGTGCTGCGGCTGGGCAAAGAACACCCGCCCGCTGTAATCCTCGGCCAGCGCCTCGGCACTGACACGCACCTCGCCGCCCTCGCTTTCGCTGGGCATGATGCGCGCGCGCCCCTGGTCATCCCAACCCAGCAAAATGGCGCAGCGGCCATCGTGCAGCAGCAACAAGGCCGGCATGGCCAATGCTGGAATCTTCTCCAGGCCACGACGCAACCAGCGCCCCTGCAACCCCGCACGCGCCGCCGCACGCGGCAGCAACTCGGCACTCAGGCGCTGCTCAGGCAGCGGCAAACCTGCGGTGAGCATGGCGCGGCTGACCGACTTCTGGTGCAGGCCGCACAGCGACAACAGGCTGTCGAGCAGAGGGTCGTCGTAGCGATCACGGGGATCGCTACGGGTTTGCATCGGGCTTGGGTCTACTGCCACTGGGTTTTACTCATCAACGACTGGGCTCAGTTCAGACCCGGCAAGTTGGCCTGGGCCTTGATCTCGTCCAGTGGTGCGGCGGCCATCGGCGCGACTACACCCTGGCTCTTGAGCAGGGAGCCCATGGTGGCCTTGATCCGGTACTGAGTAAACAGCTCGGTGTAACGCACTTCTTCAAGACGGCGCGAGGCGGTGAACAACTCGTTTTCACTGTCGAGCAAATCCAGCAGCGTGCGGTCGCCGAGACTGAACTGCTTCTGGTAGGACTCGCGCACGCGGCTGCTGTAGTCAACGTACTGCTGGGCAATCGGCAATTGCTGGCGGGCATTTTCCAGCGCATTCCAGGCCAGACCGAGGTCTTCGTTCAATACCCGCAGGGCGTTGTTGCGGATGTCCATGGCCTGGTTGGTCTGATAAGCCTTGGACTGCAGATCAGCCTTGTTGCTGCCACCGGCAAACAGGTTGTAGCGCATGCGCAACATGGCCTGCCACTCGTTGCTATGACCGCTGACGCCATCGACGTTGTTGTCCATACCGCGCGACAGCTCGGCATCAAAGCGCGGGTAGAAGCTCGATTTAGCCGCTTCGTACTGCTGCTCGCTGGCCTGCACATCGGCCTCGGCCGAACTCAGGAATGGGTTGTTGGCGAGCATTTCCTGGCGCGCAGCTGGCAGGCTTTCCGGCAGGTGACCAGCCAGACCAACCGGCGGACTCAGCTCGCTGGCATCACGGCCGACCACGCTGAAATAGTTGACCCGTGCATCCGCCAGGTTGGTCTGCTCAGTGATCAGATTGTTACGAGCCTGGGCCAGACGCGCTTCAGCCTGATCGAGGTCCGCCGTGCGCCCTACCCCGCTCTGGCTACGCAGGGTGATCTGGTCATAAATACGTTCGTGGCTGGCCAGGTTGTTCTCGGCCAGACGCACCAGTTCCTGGCGGGTCAGCACATCCAGATACACCTGCGCCACGGTAAGGGCGGTGCGCTCGGAAGTACCCAGCAGCTCGTAGGCGCGGGCATTTACCGTGGCACGCTGGCGGCCGACTTCACTGCTGGTGGCAAAACCGTCGAATACCATCTGCTGCAGGCGCAGGCTCGATTCGCCGCGAGTCAGGGTCTCGGTGTTGTGATTCTGTCCACGGGTGCCGGGGCTGTCAGTGCCTTCACGGCCATAGCCGGCCAGCAGGTCAACCCGCGGCAGGTAACCGCCCTTGGCGGCCTTCATCTGTTCTTCAACCGACAAGCGTGCATTAATCCCCGCCTGAATCTCCGGATGCACCTCAAGGGCACTTTGCATGGCTTCATTAAGCGTTTGGCCATGAGCAGCCAGAGATACCGCCAGAGCAAGGGGGACGAGGACAAGAAAACGCATTAAATGAAATTCCTTTCAGGCTGAGCTAGTGACTTGGAACAACGAAGACGCGACGCGCTTGACGCAAAGTGGCGCAGGATACATAAACAGCCGACATAGCGTGACGCGCGTCACACACAGACAAACCAATATCAAAGTGACATCAGGGCGCGCATTGTTTATTATCGCGAGCACTCGGTCAATAGTTTGGCATATTCGTAATTCCATAATGGAATAAGCCAAATTTATGACGACAATAATTTGTCAGCTTATCAGCCTTTAAATCAAAACATTGCTTCACTGTGTTTAACGATTTTACCGCGCCCACTCCGGAGCCGTTTTATGACCACTATCGCCGCCATCGTAAAAAGTCTTGTTGGCCAAGTATTTGCCGTTTCTCTCGACGGCCTTAAGCGGCAGATATTCGAAGGTGAGCGCCTGCTCATGGGCGAACAGGTACTGACTGGCCTGGGTGGCGAAGTAACCCTGCAACTGGCTAATGGCGAGCTGGTTAACGTTGCGCAGAACAGCAACTGGCAAGCAGCGCCCAGCGAGGCTCAAGCTGAAGACAATAAAGCAGAGCCTAACCCCGGCCTCGAACAAGCCTTAACTGCCGGCTTCGACCCCACCGTCGACCTCGAAGCCCCAGCAGCTGGTCCAGGTGCAGGCGGCGGTACAGGCGGCGCAGCGGGCGGCGGGCATAGTTTTGTACTGCTGGGGGAAACCGGGCAGCGTCTAGACCCAACTGTAGGGTTTGAAACTGAAGGCTTGGGCTTCGCAGACCAAGCTGCAGATGAAGACGCTGGTGACGATACCGACAGCGACACCCCGGTCGTGACCACCGTCAATGACGCACCGACCATCGTCGTCACCGCCAATGACTTCACCGAGAACAGCGCCGCAGCCGGCCAGGTCGCCGCCACCTACCTCACTGCTGACGAAGAC
>JAESGQ010000173.1_pt1 | contig 14649 bp, 13 predicted proteins | sample 9266251 | NCBI WGS metagenome assembly JAESGQ01 (sample SAMN17056778, study PRJNA650883) | algae metagenome | isolation source: Kaiparowitsia implicata GSE-PSE-MK54-09C and co-occurring heterotrophs from... | place: USA: Kaiparowits Plateau, Grand Staircase Escalante National Monument, UT ... | reverse complement strand
CCGTCGCAATGACAAGGGAGGGAGGCTCTCGTATCTAGGCCGCAAGCTCTAAGGGGCTTTAGGGCGTGTCCAGAGTCACTCCTGCATCCCATTGTGGGCCCTGCCCTACATACAAGGGCGTGTCATCGATTCCAACCAAACGCCTGATGCTATGAGCGTTGCCACGCCCGACCCAAAAACCAGCCTAGGGGCTGTGACGGTTGATTTCTGGGATATCAGAGGCTAATTGATGACAGCCCCTAGAGTCTCATGCCTACTGATCAGACTGCCTTACCCCTTTAATCTATCGAGTTCAGTCATTTTCTGATTCATCGGGTAAGGCTAAGAGTTCGTCTTTGCTCAGTTCAGGTAGGCCTTCTGTGTGGACGTGGAGGGTAGTGCTAAATAGGTAAGGACGCATTGTAGTGGTGAACGAAGTACCAAATTGCTCCAATATGGTTCCCCAACTTCTTAGAAAACGATAACGTTTTCCTGACTAAACGCGACCCTCGTTGACGCAGTGTGCAGTTAAACCGCTCAATATAACTGGTCTTGCTACTGTCTTTACCCACACGTTGATGTCGCTTACTAGGAAAGACCTCATCGTAAGCCGCCAAAAATCAGTGTAAGCAACCGCGCACTGTCGATACACACCCGGCAGCGCATCCCATAATCCTTGTGCACCCTCTCGACTCCGATCACCCACATACACCCCGACAATTTCTCGCGTTCCGACATCTAATGCCAGCCAAATCCACTGCTTGTTGTCTTTGCTGCCCACAAACGACCCCATCTCATCACACTGGATGGTTAAACGCCCCTTCTTTTAGCCCCTACGTTCACTTGACGGGGTAGGTTCTGATATTTTTCATTAACGTAACGTTGGAGCCAAGGTTCTGAAACCCCCGCAACTCTGGCAATTCCAGCTAAGGGAATCTTCTCCAACAGCAGCTTATCGATTAAGGCTTTGGTTGCGGGGTCAATGATTTTGTTCTGGGGGTCTTGCACAAACTGTCTATTGCACTCACGGCATTTAAAGTTCTGTTTACCGTTATGGATTTTGCCGTTTTTGACCACATGAGTTGACTGACAAACAGGGCAAGTTGGTTGGGGGGCAGACATGGGGTTTCTGAAAGAACTGTTTCCTCTCTATCCTTACATCTTTAGGACTACCATCTCTTGAACAGCTGACTGAATTTGAGCGCTGTCACTGATATTAAGTGCGATCGCTTCAGCTTTCAACCCTTTGTCTTTCAGCTTCGCCACTGCTTCTTCAGCCGCTTCGAGCCTGCGAGCTGCAATAAGCACCGTTAACCCATGCTGTGCAAGCTGGCGGCTCATTTCAAATCCAAGACCCTTGTTCGCACCTGTGACCAATGCAACCTTGCCATTCGATTCGCTGTTAACCATTGACATACTGTCTTTACTATATCAATTCTCTAAATCAGAACGACGGATTGTTTGAGGAGGGGGGTGGGGAACTGCGTTCCCCACAAGGGGGCTTTGCCCCCTTGCCCTCCATTTGTAGCCCAAATTTTCGGAATTGACATCAGCCCCTCAACACACGCCTCGATATTTCAAATCCATTGAGTTTTTTGGGTTTATTGGGGTATGGGGTAGGGGTTTCTTTGGACTGGTGGCGCAGGACTGGTGGCGCAGCGTTAGGGTTATCCCTCCCGCGTCTCGATATGGCCTGCCTTTACCGCATCCACCATGCGCTGATAATCCATATGCACTTGCTTGGCATAGGCTAAGCCAAAATCGATCACCGCTTTGTCAAACGCCTTGCCTTTGCCCAAATAGCCCGCGATCATAGCTGCATCCCCTGAGCAGGCATGAGCCCGCGCCAGCGCGCAGCTGCAAATCTCCCCATAGTTTTCTAGCTCAACCGGGCGCATCCCTTGCAGCCGAATCGAGGTTTTCATATCGCGGAACTGACGAAAGTAAAAATCTTGCCCCTTCTCGTTGCTCGTCCATCCCAAAAACATGTCGCTGGCGGCCTGCATTAACCGCTGCCCACTCACCACTCGCTGCCCATTGTGTTCATAACGGCTCTTGCCCAAGTGGGATTCTAGCACCGAGGCAGTGGCTTCTTTATATTGCAGAATCAGCGGATCGCCCTCATCGGCCATGAGTAGCGCCACGCCGCAGTGGGTGCCCACGCTGCCCACACCGCCGACCCGAATTGCCACATCAAACAGTTGATACCGTTCCAATAGGTATTGGCAGTTGTTTTGCAATGTGCGGCGATATTGCTCAAACAGCGCGCGAATTTCGGCAAAATACTGGTCATAATTGGGCGGACGGTAGAGCACCGGCGGTAATTCCACAAAGCGGTAGTAGCCGTCTGCTTGTTCAACAAACTCTTTAAAGGTATGCACCAACGTTCGCTTATAAGCGCGGCGCGCCATCTGCTGCCAGTGTTGCTTCGTGATAGAGCCGGGCGCGTGCTGAATCAGCGACTCATCGTCAAGCTGCGTATACCAGGTTTCTAGAGCAGTCATGCGGCGAAACAGACGCATGGTCTGGCGATAGCTGCTGACCGTAGCGCGGGCCACTTGGTAGGTGCTCTCAGCGTCAAACTCCATATCTTGAGCTGCAATCACTAGGCTTGTGACCAGCCGCTTTACGTCCCAGTCCCAGGGGGCGGGCAGCGTTTCATCAAAGTCGTTGAGGTCAAACAGCAAGTTGCGCTCTGGGCTGGCAAAGCCACCAAAGTTCATCAAATGGCTGTCGCCGCAGGCCTGCACCGGAATGCCCGTCGTTGGCACGGTGGCTAAATCTGCCGCCATAATCAGCGCCGACCCGCGAAAAAACGTGAAGGGTGTTTGCAGCATTCGCCCGTAGCGCAGGGGAATCAAGTCTGGATTTCGGCCCTGATTGGAGGCTTCGATAAGCGCGAGGGGGTCGGGGCGATCGCCCGTGGGTGTCCACTCGCGATGGGCTGAGCGCGGCACCTGTTTCCGCAGTGCTTTGCCCTCTGCCTGGCGATCGCGCCAGGGGCGAAACGTCGGCAGCGCTAGGTCAGCAAACTGGGACTCTGGCTCAACAGCAGACGCATTCTCACGAACGTTGCTCATAGGCTCATTACTAGAGGGGGCACCTGCGGGATACAAACCTGAAGCAAGGAAAAGCGTGAGCGATCTTCAGCGCCACAAGCCATCGCTGCAGTCTACCCGCACTATAGCCGCAATCTTACACCCAATCCCGATCCGATTAAGCTTCGGTTAACCTGAGTTCGGGATAAGCTCAAACCCTTAATGTGCCGTGCGCGACGCGCAGGCACATTAAGGGTTTTGGGGCATCGCGCGTCGCGCGATGCCCCAAAACCCTCTTAACCCGAACTGACGTTATGTAGCGTTAACCGATTATTCAGCGGCTGTAGGCGTGCAGCTTTCGACCAAACACACGACCAGCACCGACGCTAGCTGAGCATCATCCCGGTAGTCTGGCGTTTCGTTGTACTCACTTGCGGGTGTGCTGTAAACGCCTGCTGCTGCGGCTGAGTCACCACTGACAGTCCCTGTGCCAAAGGCAATGTTGGTGGAGGGATGTTGCTCAAACCGAGCATATTCGCGCGATTCATTATTGGTGCTATAGCTGAGCGTCACAGAGCCATAGGCCGCTTCTGCCTGCTGAATGACAGTGCCTGCACCGACCCCCTCTGCCGTTTGATAGTCAGGGTTGGTGGTGAAGAGTCCTTGAATTGTATCGGCATCGGTGAAGGTCTCTCCGGCCAAATATAAAATGTGGAACTGGTCTACCCCATTTTGCCGAACGGCGATCGCATCAAAATCCACAATAAACGGCGCCTGCGCCTCAAACTCAGCCTCGGGCAGTGCCTGCTTTAGGCTGCCCAGCGTCATCCCCAGTTGCGCCGCCCCGATGCCGTCTGCCGAAATCAGCACCGAGTCTGCGACATCGGCAGACGGTGGAGACGGGCTGGAATCGGGCATGGCCTCGGGAGAGCCCTCTGCCACAGGAGCCGGACTTTCTGCCTCAACAGGCGTCTGTTCTCGGGGCGCATTGCAGCTCGACTGCAGCGCCAGACCCGCCAGCAACAGTCCCAAAGGTGCAGAATAAAACGAAGATTTAACCATGGTGAGGGCAATGGTGAGGGCAACAGTGCATCAAGCGTTGGAGCAACAGGTTGGCGCGGACTTCTGATCAGAGCTGGAGCCAACCCTCCGTGGGTGAGTGGAGTTTTGCGTCTAAAAGCAACCGACGCAGCGCTGAGACGATGAGTTCCATGTCCATGAGTTTCGTATCTATGAGCTTCATGTTTATGGACTCGTCCACTTCGCGCTGATTTGCCATGAGGTCGGTGGCACTCTCAGTCCAGCGCTTCTCTAAAGTAATGCCAGCGGATTTAGCCACATCAGGATAGCTTTCTTGAGCTGATTCAGATCGCGGGTTACTTCTTGGCGCACAAACTGCCCGATAGCATCAAAGGGGGTAAAGGTGCTGCCCGCTTGCCACTTGACATCTTGGCCGAGCGGCGTCAGGTGATTGCCCTTGAGAATCTTGACGGTGGTCATGTCGGGAAATCGCGGCAGCAATACGTCATGGAGGGGGCGTGTTTGGTCGATGTCATCTTTGGTGAACTTGAGCAGCAAATTGCGGGGAATGGGATAGCGATCGCCAATCATGGCAAAGGTTTCATCGGGAGAGGGCGTAAATTCCACATCGAGATTGGGGGCGTTTGGGTAGAGCTGCAGCAGTTGCGATGTGAATTCAGAAAACTGCGATGAGAACTGATAAACCTGCTCTGCAAAGGGCACCGCGCGCCGAGCCGAGTAATTGTTGAACGCCATGAAGATGTTTCCCGCGCGCTCTTGCTGGTATTGGCTGCCAATGAGTAAGTGCAGCTTGCAGCCTAGGCTGTGGCCCAGGCCGTAGATCGGCAGATAGGGACGAGACACCAGCCGCGTCTGCACATAGTCCAGTGCCCGCCGAAACGAGCGCAACGTATCTAGGGCGATCGCCCCGTGATCTAGCGTATTCACAAACGGCGTGGCAATCACCACATAGCCTTGCTCAGCCAAAAACTCAAGCAGGGTGCGATAGGTTAGCTGCGGTGCTGTGGCTACAAACGCGCCGCCCAAAAAGTGAATAATGGCCTCTGGTTGAGACGGGATCAATACCCAGTTACCTGCAATCTCGCGCCATTCCATGAGTATCTCGATAGGGGGGTGGGGTCAACACGCAGAAGGCGCTGAACTCAGCGCCTTCCTTATCCTTATCCTAACGAGATTGGCCGCAGTCCGCTGGAGCGGCTATCCGGCGATCGCCAGTGCCAAAAACGCCGCCCCAATGCCGCAGAGGATCAGCGCCGGAGCCTGGAGCGATCGCTCCCCTACTTGAGTCAGCCAGCGCCGGCCAAGGCCATAGGCTCCTAAGGCGATCGCCGCCTGCACCACCGTAAAGCCCAGCAGATAGCCGCTGATGGGTGTCGGCTCTGCCCCAATCACCGCTTCGCCATAGGCATAGCCGTGGAACACCCCGGCGATCGCCCCAGCTAGCAGAATCAGACCGGGGGCGATCGCCTGCCGCTGCAGCAGCAGCACCCCAAACACTAGCACCGACAGGGCGACCCACACCTCTAGCAGGGGAAGATTGACCGCGGACAGGTGCAGCACGGTGCCCCCAATGCTCGCCAGCAAAAAGCCGAGGGGAATCCACCCGCCTCGAGGATGCAGCGCCGACAGCAGCCCCAGCGCCACAATAAACGCCAAGTGATCAAAGCCAATCATGGGATGCCCCAGGCCCGAGAGCAGTCCCTCGCCAAACGTGGTAGGCACCTCGCCCCCGAACGGATGGTGGGCCAGCGCCGGGGTCGCAGCCCCCAGCAGTCCAAAACCTGCGGCGATCGCGCTCCATTTCCCTAGAGAAAAATTGGGTAGATCAATGCATTGAGCCAGGACACGAATCCTTGCCATCTCTCTGTACCTCGCAGATGATAGGTTGACGAATCTTCATCGGCGAGCATTCTGACTGCTGGGTGCGATCGCCCGATCTGATCGAGTTCACACATCCCGTTCACAGTTGCGGGACAGCGGCAGATTTACACTGCACTTTCCTCAGCCGTTGGGGCCTTCCGGGGCTGATCCCCCCAGAATCCGATGAAGCTTCGCCATCATATCACCCCGTCTACCGCAGCACTTCCTCAAGCCTGTGCTGCTCCCAGAGGGTGACATAGAGGCCGGGTTGATTCACCAACTCCTCGTGGGTGCCGGCCTGCACAATGGTGCCTCGATCCATCACCAGAATGCGATCGGCGATCGCCGCTGCCGACATTTGATGCGTGATAAAGAGCACCGTTTTGCGGCGGGTGCCTTCCTTTAGATTTTGCAGAATTTGGGTGGCGGTTTGGTTATCCACGCTAGAGAGCGAGTCATCCAAAATCAGAATCGGGGCATCGACCAACAGCGCCCGCGACAGTGCCGTGCGCTGCCGCTGCCCGCCCGATAGGGTAATGCCGCGCTCCCCCACAATGGTTTTGAACTGCTGGGGGAAATTGAGGATTTCGGGATAGATTTGGGCCGCTTTGGCCGCTAGCTCTACCTCGTCCTGTTCGGCTAAGGGATCGCCATAGCGCACGTTGTTTTTAATGGTGGTGCTAAACAGAAAGCTCTCTTGAGGCACATAGGCGATCGCCGCCCGCAAGTCCCGCAGGCGAATCTGCGTAATGTCGATGCCATCCACAAACAGCTGCCCCGGTGCCACATCCAGCAATCGGGGAATGGCGTTCGCCAACGTAGACTTGCCTGACCCAATCGGGCCAACAATGGAAACCGTTTCCCCGGGCTTCACCGTAAATTCCACCTGATGCAGTGCCGGTTCTGCTGCATCGCCATAGGTGTAGCTCAGATTGTGGGCGCTGAGCCAGCCGCGCACATCATCTCTGGGCAGAGAAAGGGCACTGGGCCCGTCCTGAATGTCAGGCTCTACCGACAGCACATACTCCACCCGGTCAATGCTGACCTCACCCCGTTGATAGGCAGTGATGGTAAAGCCCAACAGCGCCGTCGGAAACACCAATCGTTCCACATAGAGCAGCATCGCCACAAAGTCGCCAATGCTAATTTGCCCATTGGCGATCGCCCCTGCCCCCAGCCACAGCAGCACCAACAGGCTAATGCTCGCCAGCCCCCCCAGCAGCGGAAACAGCATATTGCGGGTGCGGGCCAGATCTAGGTTTGCCCCGTAGAGCCGTCGGTTTCTATGGCGAAACTCCCGCTGCTCGTTGGCCTCTTGCGCATAGATTTTGATCAGCGCCATGCCGCTCATGTCTTCTTGAATCAAGTCACTCAGGTCAGACGTGCGCTGCTGCACAGTGGATTGCTGCTGGCGCAGGCGATTGCTAAAAAAGTGCACAATCAAAAACATGACGGGATAGATGGCGATCGCCGCCAGCGTCAGCGGCACGCTAATGCCCAGCATCACCGGCAACGTCAGAGCATAGGCAAACAGCGTGTTTGCCAAACTCAGCACCGCAAACCCCAGCAATCGACGCACGTTATCCACATCGCTCGTGGCGCGGCTGATCAAATCTCCGGCGGTGTTTGCCGCAAAGTAGGCCGGTTCTAAGGTCAGCAAATGGTTGAAAATCCGCTGCTTCAGGTCATACTCCACCATCCGCCCCACCCCAAACAGCCAGATGCGCGACGCCATCCGCATCAGCCACATGAGCGACGCCAGCGCCATAATAATCAGCGCAATGGTAATCACCCGCTCGTAGCTAAAGGTCACTTGCAGCTCGTCGATGCCTCTCCGTAGCAATAGGGGAATGCTGACCCCAATCAGGTTCACCACCAGCAGCGCCCCAATGCCCCCCGCCATCATGCGCCAGTGTGGCCGCATATAGTCGCCTAACACCTGAAATCGAGAACGGGTCATAGCTGATGCCACACTGAGAGATGAAAAAGGATCTGATCAACATCCTATCGAATTGCGGGTCGCGGGTTGGGATCAGGCGGATAGATTAGACGTTACAGGCCCATCACGACGGGTTGCCTGAGACAGGCAAGCTCTTGAACCCTGCGGCAAGAGCCTCCAGCGATCCCCATCCTCATATCATCGGCGGGGCCAGCCAGCCGCGCAGAAAGTAATACACCGAGGTCAAATATTCATCCACCACACGAGTGGTTAGCGCCAGGGCATCCACATTGGGCAGCAGATCTGACACGCGTGCCAACAAACGACCGCCCCCCTCAACCTGAAAGGCAAAGCGGTCGGTGGGGCGAGGCAAGGCCCGAATGCCTTGGGAAGCAAAGGTTGAGATGCTGCGACTCATGTTGAGAGACGGTGTAATCAGCAGCACCACGTCCTGATCAGGCCGAAAGCCTTGCAGTTCTAGATCTTGAATGATGGCGATGGCGCTGCTGTAGAGATCAGTGCCCTGGGTTTCGATAATGATGCGATCGCCCGGCACACCGGCATTCTCCAACACGGCGCGAATGTTGTCTTGCACTGAGGTGCCATCCACCTGCGCACTCAAGTTAATGCCGGGGCCTGCCCCCACGATCACCAGCGGATTGCTGAAGTTGGCATATTCGTTATAGATCCGCCCTGCATAGAGCAACCGCGACGCTAGCACATTATTAAAGCCATCCTGTGCCGTACTAATTTGGGTGCGGCTGCGAAACGAGGGATCAACGGGATTTGACCCTTCATTGATCACTACAATAGCCCGCACAGCTTCCGCCGGAATCTGCTGCTGAGCCGCTTGAACCGATGGGCGCGGAGCCAAGTTGACCTCGGCTTGGTTGGTCAGCCAATAGGCCACGATTGGCATACTCGAGACCAGCAGGATGAGCAGCGCTGCCACCACCTGATTGGTCGCCACCTTTTTGGTGCCTTCTTTAAAGGATGTGATTAGCAAAAAAATCGCTAACCCTAGCGGCTTTAGCGGCAGCGAAAAAATGCCCCATACCGACGACACAGCGCTGCTGCTGGGGTCGAGGAACGCCATCAGCATAAACGCAAACAAGATCACCCCCCCCAGCCACGTGAGGTAGACCCGAGGGATAAACTGGCTGAAGATGTACCAAAGAATGGCAATAATCAGCAGCCAGAGCAGGATGCGCGTCAAGATTTCAAACATGATGGCAGCTCTCTTGGGGAGCGCTGAGAATTGGCACCTCCATTCTGGAATACGCTGGCACAGATGAACTAAAGTTTTGAATGAATTTGAATGAATTTGATGGGAGTTTTTAGGTTTGTTGCGTTCTAAACTGAGGGACAAATGGGGCGATCGCCCCCCTCATTCACTCTTTAAAGACTCGCTGCTAATCCCTGTGCTGCCCGCACCGCAGGCCGCACGAGTTTCGGCATGTGCCAAACCGACATTCGCTGCATGATTCAGCGGGGAATCGTTAAGGAATAGCAGAAGCGATCGCCCCTCGAAATCGTTTCGCCATAGGCCACAGGCTGGTTTTCTGTAGTGTAGGCCGTGTGGCGATACACAATCAGCGGATGCCCCAGCGGCACCTCCAGATGGTGGCAAATATCGGGATCAGCGTGGGTGCATTCCAAAATCGCCTCAATGCGGCTGATGGCAATGCCCTGCTGCTCCAAGAGAGGAAAGACCATGTGGTGCATTCTATCGAGCGGGGCCGCGTCGAGGAGCGGACTGAGCGCAGGCGACAGATAAGTATAGTCCAGCGCACCTGGCCGATTGTTGATGTCCAGCCGCTTCTTTTGCATGTAGACCTGCGCCTCTTGCAGCATAGCGGCCTGAACCGGATTGGCTGAGGCCATCACCAAATGCCGTGCAGTGTCGGGCACCGAGACAACCCCCGCCTCCAGCAGCGTCACCACCAGCGGAATCCCCTGCCGAGCCATGTCGTCTTCTAAAAAGACCAGCGGACTCGAGAGAGAATAGGCCACCTTGTGCTGCTCAGACACAAACACGCCCTTGCCTTGGTGCGCGGTCACCAGCCCTTGGTTAACCAGATTGGCGATCGCCCGACGAATGGTGGTGCGGCTCACCCCAAACTCCTGCATTAGCTGGTGTTCACTCGGCAACTGGTCACCGGGCTGGTAGTCTCCCACCACCACGTGATGGCGCAGATGTTCAGAAATCGAGAGGTGGAGGGATGGGGCCATTGGGGAATTTGGGATTGGGAAATCGGCTAGATCCCCAGCCTCTGTCCGCCAGCAGAATTGCCTGCACACCAACCAGAAGACAGGGGCAACAACGGCACAACGGCTGCAAGTTTGTACCCAATTGCACAAACTTGTTGTAACAAGTTGCTATGCTGTCAAGTGTAACTTGTTATAACAAGTGAGCCTTATCCCATCAGAGAGCCATCGTCTAACTCTCAACCCACTCTTAACCCCACATTCACCCTCTCAACCTCATCCCAATTAGATAGTAGATCTATGGTGCAGAACAACGCAGTCCAGGGAGTCATTCTCGACGCCACGCTTGAACCCGCGATAGAGCCAGCCGTGCAGCAACACCCCGAGCCTGTTTCCTCCGCCCGGCATGTCTTAACCGCCGCAGAATTGGCGCGGTTCAACCAGCGCTCAAACCGCCAGGGTTGGCAGCAAGTTGCGGCGCACCTTGGCGTGATGGGGGTGAGTGGGGGCATCTGGGCCACGCAGATGGCGCACCTCTGGCTGGCGTTGCCCGCGCTCGTTCTCTATGGTGTGAGCCTGGCCACTATGTTTGCCGCGATGCATGAATGTACGCACCGCACTGCTTTTGCCAGCAATCAGCTAAACGACGGGTTCGGCTGGTGGGCAGGGGTGCTGTCCTTTTATAACGGTACCTTCTATCGCCGCTATCACAAGTGGCACCATCGTTTTACCCAAATTCCTGGCAAAGATCCTGAACTCGATGATCCCAAACCCACTACGCTCCGAGCATACCTTTGGGAACTCAGCGCGATTCCTTGGTGGCTGGGCAAGGTGAAGACCCATGCGCGGGTTGCGACCGGGCAGGTGCAAGACTATCCCTTTCTGCCCGATAGTGCGCACGCCGACGTTGTGCGATCTACGCGCTGGCAGTTGGCGGTATACGGAGGGGCGATCGCCCTCTCTATCCTCTTGGGTCAGCCTTGGGCGGTGCTGCTCTATTGGGTGCTGCCGATGGCCGTAGGGCAGCCCGTGTTGCGCGCCATTCTGCTGGCAGAACACACCGGCTGTACCCACGACGACAATCCCTACACCAATACCCGCACGACACTGACCACCGCTCCCCTCCGGCTGCTGATGTGGAATATGCCCTACCACGCTGAGCATCACCTCTATCCCTCCATACCGTTTCACATGCTCCCGGCTGCCCATGAGCACCTCGTAGGTCACTGGCAGCAGCTCGAGCAGGGCTATGTGACAGTAAACCGTAAACTGATAAGCACATTGGAGAAAGCCGGATGAGCCGTGCAGGTCAGGTGTTGACGATTCCCGACTTTGAGCTGCAGTGTGGGGCGGTGCTGCCCAAGGCGCGGCTGGTCTACCAAACCTATGGAACCTTGGCGGGCGATCGCCGCAACGTGATTCTCTATCCCACCTCGTATGGGGCGCAGCATCCCGATATTGAGTGGTTGATTGGGGGCGATCGCATCCTCGACCCGACGCGCTGGTTCATCATTATCGTCAACATGCTGGGCAATGGACTGTCGAGTTCCCCCAGCAACGACTCCGCCTGTCGCCTGAGTGAAGAGGGCTTTTGGTTTACCCATTGGGACAATGTGCGCGCTCAAGATCACCTGCTGCGCCAGGAATTGGGCATTGACAGGCTGGCGCTGGTGTATGGCTGGTCAATGGGGGCACAGCAGGCCTACCACTGGGGGGCGCTGCATCCCCACCGGGTTGAGCGGATTGTGGCCTTGTGCGGCACCGCCCGCACCACCCCCCACAACATCATCTTTCTGCAAAGCCTCCGAACTGCACTCACGGCCGATCCCGCGTGGACGGGCACCTGCTTCGACGGCATCCCCGACCGGGGATACCGCGCCTTTGCCCGCATCTATGCCAGTTGGGCAGCCTCTCAGGCCTACTACCGAGACGGGCTGTTTTATCCCCTTGGCTATGACTCACTAGACGACTACCTGCTGCGCGGCTGGGAAGCAGGCTATCGCAAGCGCGACCCGCATAATCTGCTGGCGATGATCGACACGTGGCTGCGCTGCGACGTTAGCGATAACCCGGTCTACCAGCGCAACTATGCTCAGGCGCTCAGCGCTATCCAAGCAAAAACCGTGGTGATGCCAGCCACGACCGACCTCTACTTCACCTCCGACGATTGCAAGGCCGAAGCCCACCTCATTCCCCATGCCGACTATCGTCCCATTCCTTCCCTATGGGGACACCGGGCCGGTAATCCCTATCAGAATCCAGAGGATGAAGCGTTTATTCGCACCGCAGTTCGAGAGCTGCTAGACGCAGAGATTTAAGTCAACGTCCGTTCGGCACATGTCTAACCCTCCAGAGACTAAGGGTTTAGAACAGCAACGGGCTCATACAAATACTCAAACCAGTTGCCATCTGGGTCACGGCCATAGAAGGAGGCGGTGCCGTCTCGGTGCTCGTGGATATCAGTAACCGAAATGCCGTCGGCCTTGAGTCGTTCAAACGCTTCTTCGACCTCGGCCCGGTCGTCAAACAAAAAGCCGAAGTGGGGGCCTGCTTGGGTATAGCTCTGCCCCAGCAGCGCTAGCCCGTCTTCCCCAGCTTTGAGATAGGCCCAGTCGGGGTCTTTTCGCACTAGCTCCATGCCAAGGCTTTGATAAAATTTGGCAGAGCGATCGATATCGGCGACACAGATGGCAACATGCCCAAGGCGCTTCAGTTTCATAGGATTTTGACTATTTTGTTTGGATGTGAGCCAGCAGAGGATGGGTCATGCTTCTACTCTCTACTGCCCCTACCTTTATTGTAGGTAGAGTGTGCGCTGTTGCATGATGGGGCGATTGCTCAACAGCCAGCTCAGGAGCAACATAAAACAGCTTTGAATGCAGACATTTGAGAATGCCATCTGCACAACGCGAATGCAGAAAGAGAGGGGCGATCGCCCCTCTCTTTCTCTTTATGGACAACGCTGCTGCCAGAATTCGCTAGTGCGATCGCACCAACACCGTCATATACTGCCCATCCGCAAACGGCGCAGGGATAATCGGCGTAAACTGCGCTCGATCCGTCGCCACCTTTTTCACATACAGCTCGTTCATTAAGTGGATCACCTGGTCTCTCGTGCCGATGATCCAAATCTGCGCGTTACTCTCGCCCTGGTGCGATCGCACCAGCGCCTTAATCTCTGAACTCATGGGTTTTTACCTCGCTAATGCGTGTTGTAGAGGAAACGCGCTCAGGGACGTGGTTGACCCAACCACTTGTCAGCATTCGCGAGGCGCTTGATAATCATCAAAGCCTGGCTCCTGCCATGCTCAGGAGTCAGGTCAGCTGGTTAGTGAGTGTTGGTAGCACTCCTAATCAGCGCCCAAAACCCCAAGCGCGCGTTAGAGATGTCACCGGAATCAGATTCCGGTATCGCAAAGAATAAACCAACTCGTCAAAGAAAACAAGAGTTTTCACTACAAAATGTAGAGGAAAACTCTTTATATTTCTATACCGGAGATAAAGCTTTGCTAAAGCCATCGGCATAACACCCTTAGTAGGCATAGTATGCAGAGCAAGATCTGGCTAAACACCTCTATAAGAGTAATCATCACGACCTCATTCGGCATAACATCCGAATTCGGGTAGATAGACCGACAGAGTTCGGCATAACACTCCAATTTGGGTGGTTATGCGGATAATATTCGGTATAACTACCTCCAGAAGAGGTGATATGAAACTTTGATTCTGGCTAACTACCCTGCTGTGGGGTGTTAGACAGAATTGAGGCAGGGGAGTCAGCATAAACAGTAGTTGTGCTGCTTGCGCGCGGCTTGGCAATGAGTCAAAATAACAGACAAGATGAAAGACATTGTGCGGCAAGGATATGACAAGGTTTCGCACGCTTACCGAAGTGATAAGGGCGAGAACGCAGACGAGTATTTGTCATGGTTAGACGAGTTGACTCCGTTGCTACCAGCAAACGCGCCCGTGTTGGAGTTAGGGTGCGGCTGTGGTATTCCAGTCGCCATAACTTTGGCCGCTCACTTCACCGTAACAGGCGTTGACATTTCGCCAGTTCAAATTGAGCGTGCCCAATCACTTGTTCCTCATGCTCAGTTTTTCTGTGCAGATATGTCGCAGGTTGACTTCGCTCCTGATAGCTTCGCTGCGGTCGTGGCTTTCTACTCCATCATCCACGTTCCTGTTGAGGGGCAGCCCGAATTGTTCCGCAAAATCAGGCGTTGGCTGCAAGCGGGCGGCTATTTCATGGCAACTGTCGGTCACGCCTCTTGGACGAGAACAGAAAACGATTGGCTTGTGCTGGGTGCGACTATGTTTTGGAGCCATGCTGATGTCGAAACTTATGAACACTGGTTGCAAGAGTGTGGTTTTTCGGTTCTGTGGTCGCGGTTTGTTCCTGAAGGCAACGGTGGGCACACGCTTCTTTTGGCCCGATAAATCACCAACAAGCAGTACAACATAGGCCCTGAGGGAGACTGAGTCAATAGGGACAGCTAAGGTGAAGTTGTAGGGTAGATGTGAGCAAGAAAAAGAACAGCAGAAATGAACCAAGCAAGTAAAGACTCGAGGTATCTCTCCGAC
>JAESGQ010000172.1_pt1 | contig 15676 bp, 16 predicted proteins | sample 9266251 | NCBI WGS metagenome assembly JAESGQ01 (sample SAMN17056778, study PRJNA650883) | algae metagenome | isolation source: Kaiparowitsia implicata GSE-PSE-MK54-09C and co-occurring heterotrophs from... | place: USA: Kaiparowits Plateau, Grand Staircase Escalante National Monument, UT ... | reverse complement strand
ATCGGGAGCTGGCGAGGGCAGAGGGGCAGCTCGGGCAATTGATCGCTGGGGGTGCGCAAGCGCGCGGAAGAATCGCCGAGATCGAGCTGCAGATCACGCAGTTGCAGCAGACTTTTCTCAGTGAGGCTGCGCAGGAGTTGAGCAGCGTGCAGGCGAGTTCGGCCGAGTTGCGGGAGCGCCGCATTGCCGCAGAAAGCGAGCTGGCAAAGACCACGATCCGCGCGCCGCAGAGCGGGCAGGTGCATGAAGTCGCCATCCACACAGTGGGCGGGGTGGCAGGGGCCGGTGAGACGCTAATGCGTATCGTGCCAATCGCCGATGCCCTGAGCATCGAAGTGAGGATCGCGCCGCAGGATATTGATCAGGTGCATGTCAACCAAAAGGTTCTACTTCGCTTCTCCGCCTTCAATCTGCGCACCACCCCAGAGCTGGATGGCACGGTCACCCGCCTCTCAGCGGATCTGACAAGGGATGCACAGACAGGCGTAAGTTACTACACCGCACGTATCGCCGTCGACGAGGGGGAGTTAACCCGGCTGCCGGATCTGGCGCTGACGTCCGGCATGCCGGTGGAAGCCTTCATTCAAACTGGGGAACGTACAGCCCTGAGTTACCTGACCAAGCCAATTGCCGACCAGATCATGCGGTCGTTCCGCAGCGAGTAGTTAGGAGACAGACATGTCTGAGTGGATTGATTTTGCCCATTGGCAGGAGTGCAAGGCAATGGAGCGGCCCGGCTACATATTTGAGGTGGTGAATACCGACGAGCAACATATGCTGACGACCTGCACCCCTACCGTGGAGGTGCCGTTCGACTGGACTTCTTTACCCGCCAAATTCCGGATGGTAGCGGAGCCACCGCTAAGGCGCTCGGATCCATTGCCTCTTCCCAATCGGAAATAGCTCCCGCTGGTCAATGGATTTGTATTGATCCAGATCCGGCGAGGCCCGTACCGGCAACGGGTCGAAGGATCGGCGCACCACTTACCGCAACTTGGTGACGATGTCTTCGCCCCGGGGAGGGCCAAGCGCGTGGCGACGCGGCGCCCAAGCTACCGCCATGAGGAGCTCGGGTCACGAGAACGCCAAGCAGACTTCGCACTTGAGGCCGGGCAACTCGAGCCGAGGACAGAGCCAGCTATGACAGCGATCGCCTCGCCCGAACCAGGAGATACCCCATCGCCACAGCATAGATCACGGTCTGCGGCAGGATGCCGAAGGTTGCGTTGCTGACCCCGAGGATGAACTGCCCGGTGGTCAGCACTAACGCCCCCAGCACTGTGGGCTGATCCTGCCGCCCCCCGCGGTCAATCAGCAGGAGCAGGGGCGCCGCCAACAGCAACAGCCAGGCGAGCAAGCCCATCGCTCCCGCCATGGCAGCGAAGTTCGCCCAGTCGGCATGCAGATTTTCGAAGCCGGTGCCGGCGACGAGCTCGGGGAACATGGCTTCGGCCGTCAGCATGATCTGCCCCAGACCGACTCCGACAAGTGGGGATCTTCTTAGAATGTCGATGGCTGATGCATAGAGCGCCGCGCGGATATCATCGGAACCGCCCGTGAAGCGGAAGATGTCGAGCCCGTTTTGTAGGACGCTGAGCCCTCGGGCATTGCCGCTGCCGACCAGATAAATGGCGCCGCCGATGGCAATGACCAGGCAGAACAGCGACGCAATCCGGAACAACCGTTCCCGCCACAGCCAAACGGTCAGTACCAGCATGCCAACTGCGGTTATCGCCAGGGCGCCTAGCAGGGGGCCGCGCGAATCGGCGATCATGGCGCTGCCGAGACCGAAGATCGGCCCAAACAGAAAGAGATAGCGCCATTGCGCTGTGCTCGACACCACGCCCACCATGGCCAGACATCCTGACATGGCCGCTAACGAAGCATAATGGATGGGATTGTTGCCAAGACCTGGTCGGTAGAGACCCAGCATGAAATGCTCGTAAGCACCGCCGATCAGTGCGAGGAGCGACCCGATCAGGCAAATCAATGCAAAGACCGTGGGGCTGGGCACCCAACTAGCCGGCCGCGCGAGCACGCCCAGTGCAATGGTCGTCAACATGGGCAGGATCAGCACAGGCGCCAGCAGATCCTGCGGCCCGCGATAAACGAAGGGGATGGCACCTGCGACCAGCAGGATGGCGGCAAGGATAGCGAGGGACGTGGGATGCGAAAACGCTGCCCGTTCGCGCCAGCCGTACCCGAGGACGGCCAGAAGGGCTGCCACCAAGGTGATATAGACGCCGATATAGGCCGGATAGCCGGGTGGCAAAATCGTCGCGGCGATGGCGACTATCAAAAGTGTGCTGGCAAGGCCGGATAGCACTGGTCGTCCTATTGTTAGCGGAAATCGATCTCGATCATCCGGTCGTCGCCTCCGTCCATTAGCGGGTCGCGGCTTTTCCGTCAAAACCGGCCAGCAACTTTAGTCGAAGGACCCAAAGCCGCCACTCGATCTATGGCACTCGCCTTAACGGCGTAGCTCGGAAAGTGCCAAATGCCGCCAACGGAAACGGCAGTGGCCTTCAAGGTGGAGGAGCGACGGGTGCCACGACCACTATTCTCGCATTTGCAGAGCTATCTTCATCGATTTCCGCTCGACAGGCTGATGAAAATTCTCACAAACTCGGTCAGGAAATCGACCTCTCGGTGAGCGTTCGGCCAAGGCTAAACTTAGCCACGCCAAATGCGCCTACGTGACAACGTGAGACGAATTCGTGTTCCGTAGCGTGGTGGCGCTTAGGCTGGGCCCCGTAGCTTTTCTGGCATGGGCTGGGCTGGTCAGCGCCATCCTCCACGCCAAGTACTGGTTCTCCCAACCCGGATGTGATCGATCATTTTCCCATGCACTTCACGCCTTCCCCACATACCGATGTACCGATCTTGGGTGCGCTACCGACAGATTATGCAGTTGCCATCGCTTGGTCTCGATAGGCCTCCTGTTTCGTCAGCATCGCTCAGATCCCCCGTGCCCTTTGTTGGCCAGGCGATTGCAACAAGTATTCGCGGCTTTATCCCCAGCATACGACTAAGCCTGGAATCCAGTGGGGCGCCGCTCCGGCAGGCCTATCGAACTTCCGCCATGGCGCCAACGATGAACAATCGGCGAATATCGCGCTAACCCATCTTCAATGTCTTTCCCAGCTCTGCTTGCCGCCGGTCGATTGTTGCAGCGGCACCAAGCCAAGCCAGGCGGCAAAGGCACAACTGCATCTTGCGTGGCGCTAACACCACGAACTTGGCACATTGCGACGTCGTCGGTGTAGGCTGGCATCCAACGAGCGCGTGGAAATTCCCCGGATGTAGGCCTCCTGGATCACCGCCGTCAGTGCCTTCTCGGCCGGGCACCGAGGCTCAAGGAAGCCGGGGAAGTAGCTGCCCTTCCCCAACTTGGGGATGCGCAGCTCGACCGTACCGGCCCGCGTCTCCCAGTACCGCTCCCGGTAGCCAGGCGCTGCGCCAGGCGGTCGGCGCTCTTCTCGCCATACTCCGCGCCGGTGGCAGCACCCACCTCAAGCTCCATCAGTCGCTCGGCGACAAAGCCGATCATCTCACGCAGAATGTCGGCGTCGGGGGTCTTCTCCACCGCGCGCGCAGGTTCATCATATCGTCGGTCATCGGTGGTCCTTCCAATATTAGGTCGGTGTGAGCAACCCGACCCGACCGGAATCCGTCGATGACCACCGATCAGCTACACCCCGGCCCGGGACACGACCTCTGTGCCCAACGCATCAACGCACCACTGCTATCTCAGCGAACGCGCCATTTCTACTATCTCGTCTCGATTAGCTGTTGGGTCATCCTTGCTCCAGGCGATCGACAGTCCGATGTTGAAATCGACGCCCTCAACTGTGCGGAAAGCGACATTTTGGTTGGGCAGCTCCTTCATCCACTCAGGGACAAATCCAACGCCTAGACCCGATGAAACCAGTGAGAAAAGGGAAAGGGTGTCATCACAGGTATAGGCAACGCTATCGAGAAGGTCGTGTTCTCGAAACATCTGGTAAAAATAGCCTTCGGTGTAAGACAGGTTTGATCTGGAGAAGGCGATGATTTTTTGCGGCCGCAGATCGTCAATGCCGACCTTGGGCAGGCGCGATAGCAAAGAATCAGCAGGCATTGCGAGAACGTATCGCTCGTGCGCAAGGCCGAGGCATCGCAGCGCCCCAAGTTTCTCCAGCGGCCTTATGAAGCCGATATTGATATTGCCGGCTTCAATTTCCCGGATGATGAACTCGCTCGTTCCCGTCCGGACATGGATTTTCACATCGGGAAAGCGTCGACCGACCTTGGCCAGTAACGCCGGCAGCATCCCAAATGTTGCTGGGTAGATCGTGCCGATCGTAAGCTTTTTCAGATCTTTGCCAGCGATGGCCTGAGCGACTTGTCGGGTGTTTTCAAGGTCGCCCAGTATCCGGCGACAGCGCTCATGAAACACAGAGCCGGCCTTGGTAAGCTGAACGCGTCGAGTCGATCGAACCAGCAATTGCACCCCAAGGTCGCGCTCAAGGTTTTGAATATGAACGCTGAGCGCAGGCTGAGCGATATTGAAGCGGGCAGCCGTTCGGCCGAAATGCAGCTCTTCGGCGAGGGCCACGAATAAGGTAAGTTGGCGTATTTCCACGATGGTGCCTAGTCCATACCTTCGTTTGTATGCGAGCGCAATTATGCAAGCGGCAAATCCATAAATCAAACGCTATCAATGTTGTCAGCGGAATCGTGCTTTGGCATACTTCTGTCACCTGATGGTTTAGCACCAGAGGAGGCGCTGAAATGAAGATCAGTCTCGAGCACCTTCCAGAAAGCAAGCAGCGGAACGTTGCTCGCATCGTGGAGGCGATTCATGAAGAGTTTGAGGATGCGCTCAAAGAGGCTAAGTCGGAAAACAGGCGCCGCGGCCGTATTCTCAAGATAATCCTGTTTGGTTCCTATGCCCGTGGCACCTGGGTTGATGAGCCCCACACTATGAAGGGATATCGCTCGGACTTTGACGTTCTGGTGATCGTCAACGAGAGCCGCTTTGCCGGCTTTGAGTATTGGGATCGCGCCACCGACCGGCTGAATCGAGACCCGTCCATCGGAGCTCCCGTGGGATTGATTGTGCATTCGGGCCGTGAAGTGAACAACGCCCTGCGCAATGCACAGTACTTCTTCACCGATATCCGGAAGGAGGGCATTCTCCTCTACGAAATGGATGATCGGGAACTGGCTGAACCCGGTATTCTAACTCCCGCCCAGGCATATAGCGTAGCCAAGGAAAACTATGATCAACGCTCACTCGCCGCTCATAACAGGTTAGAGCTAAGCAGATACGCAATATCCAAAGGAATGACAAACGAGGCAGCCTTTGAGTTGCATCAGTCGGTGGAGCAAGTCTATTCAACGTTTCTCTTGGTGCTGACCAACTACAGCCCGCCCTCGCATAACCTGAAGTTCCTCCGCATGCTGAGTGAAGATCGCGATCGCCGGCTGATTGAGGCTTGGCCGCGCGAGCAGCAGCGCTTTAACGCCTGGTTCAATGTGCTGAATGAAGCCTATGTCAAAGCGCGTTATTCCCGGCACTACGAGATCAGCGAAGAGGCCATGACCTGGCTCATGGATCGCACCCAGACCCTGCATGATCTGGTGAAGGCCGTGTGTGAGGCGCACCTTGCCCTGCTCGGCCAGACCGCGGCTGAAGCGCAACGGACGGCTTGACCCGTCAAATTTTGCGGGTGCTCCCGACGCTTTTTGGCGTTGCGCAACTCGGTGTCAATGCTAGGATTCCGCCGCATCGAGTGCTGACTGAAATGGTGCTTCCGGACGATGCAGGCCAGCTGCCTGCCGTGAAAACGTCCGGCCACCCCCGCGCCGGGCTCTTCACGGAGCAGTCGCTATGTCAGACACATCAGTTGGGTCCCCACGCCAGCTTTGGGGATCGATCGCCGACGTCAAACAACTCGAGGCCAGTTCCCTTTCGGCCGCGACGACGCTCGAGCGCGTCTTCGGAAGTGGCGCTGCCTCAATAGCCGCCTGGTGTGCCCTCTATGCGCGCGCCGAGGGCGAGGTCGAACGCTACCAGCTCTGGTTGGACGCCTTCAAACACATCCAGGCCTCCAGAATCCCACGCAACGCATGATGGCGGGCGGGGCGGATCGGGGCCAGCTCGGTAACGCTATTGATCGCGTTCCAGTATGAATGTGTCCCTTTCGATATTGGAATTCCCACCCGCCCCCCTGCACCTTGTCCAGCGCAAGCTCATTGAGGGGAACATTCATGAAACTAGCATTCCTTGCGGCCTCGGCCGTAACCCTGTCCAGCGTCGTTACACTCGCCCATGGGCAGGATCTGATCGTCAACAGTTATGGCGGCCCCTATGAGCAGATCATCCAGGAGGCCATTATCAAGCCCTTCGAAGAACAATACGGCGTCCGGGTGATCTATGATGCCGTCGGCTCTTCCCAGCAGGACTATGCCAAGATCAAGGCGACCAACGGACGGCCCGGCTTCGACGTCGTGGTCATGACAGCCTCGCAGTCACTTGAGGGCTGCCGCGAAGGCCTGCTCGAGCCCATGAGTGCCGAAACGGTGCCCAATCTGGCCCATCTCAATCCCGCCATCAGCGCCGTGGCCGGCCCCTGCGGCGCGGTCCATGAGATCCAGTATCTCTCCCTGCTCTACCGCACCGACAAGCTGGCTGAAGCCCCTACATCCTGGAAGGATCTCTTCAACGAAGAGCTGGCAGACCGGATCATCCTCCCCACCTTCGCCAATATCATGGCCGCCTATCTTACCCAGGTCATGTCATCGGTCCATGGCGGGGATCTCAACCACAATATCGACCCCGGTTTCGAAGCCATGGCACGGCTCGCCGCCCAGGCGGTCGGGTTCGAGCAGGCATCGGCAATTCTTGAAAGCTACATCGCGGATGGCCGGGTCTGGGCCATGCCCTTCTGGGATGGCAGAGCGCAGCTATTGGTCGATAGCGGCGCGCCTGTCGACTATATCCTGCCCGAGGAAGGTTCCGTCCCGCTCATTGCCACACTCAATGTTCCCGCGGGCGCGGACAACAAGGAACTGGCCCTTCAGTTCGTAAACTTCTTCCTTGAGAAGACCAGCCAGGAAAGCTGGGTCCAGAGCTATAAGGTCGGGTCGGCCCGTCCCGACATCGAAGTCACCGACGAAGCTAGAGCCCGCAAGATCACCACCCAGGCCGATCTCGACGCCCTTTTGCTTCCCGACCTCGACGCCTTGTCGGCCAACCTCGCGGATTGGGGTATGCGCTGGGAACGCGAAGTCGTTCCGGCTGCCCGGTAACCGCCATGTCGAGCCTTGCCCTCCACGCAGAAAAGGGACGTCCCGTGCGGACGTCCCTAATCCGCCAATACATTCCGCTCCTGCCCCCCGGCCTCATCCTGCTGCTGTTCTTTGCCATCCCCATGGGCATGATGATGGGTCTCAGTTTCCAGCCCAAAGGGGCTGAAGCCGCCTCGCTCGCCAATTACGGGCGCTTCTTCACCGATGACTTCACGCTCATTGGTCTGGGCCGAACCGTCCTTATGTCAGGACTTGTCGCCATTTGCGTGACCGTGATGGCCTATCCTGTCGCCTATTTCCTGGCTCGATCCCGCTCGCCGTGGCGCGCCGTCGTTTTTGCCCTGGCCATCGCCCCGGAACTTGCCGGTGTCGTGCTGCGCACCTATGGCTGGCTGATCATTCTGGAAGATCATGGCTTCATCAACAACGCTCTGCTTTGGCTCGGTGTCATCTCCGAGCCTTTGCCCCTCGCCAAGAACATGTTCGGCGTCGTTGTCGGGCTGACCCATGTGATCCTTCCCTTTGGCGTGCTGTCGCTCCTGACTAGCCTGCAAGGCGTTGATCCGAACCTTGAAAAGTCAGCCCAGATCCTGGGCGCATCGCGCCTGTCCGTCATCCGGCACATCGTCCTGCCGCTGACTGTTCCCGGCATTGTCAGCTCCATGCTGCTCGCCTTCACCATGTCCGCCAGCGCCTATGCCACTCCCGCGATCCTGGGCGGCGCCGGCTTCAAGGTGCTCGCCACCATGGTCTACGAGCAGGTGCTTTTTTACGTGGACTGGTCGTTCGCCGCGGTCATGGCGAACGTGCTGCTGGTGATGATGCTGATCGTCGCCTTCATCGGCTCACGGCTCGAAATGCGCCTGCACAAGAAGCTTCACTTCTAGAACCGCGTGATCGAAATGAACCAAATTGTATCGGGCTTCTTCTGGGTCTCCCTGGTCTGCGTCATGGCCTTCATCACCCTCCCTCTGATCGTGGTGATCGCCGCTTCCCTCAGCCCATCAGCCCAGGTGACCCTTGTCCCCTGGGAATGGACCATACGGTGGTATGGCGACCTCGTTGCCAGCCGCTGGCTCGACCCCTTCATGCTGAGCGCGCAGATTGCTGTTCTTGTTTCGGTGATCAGCGGCGTGCTCGGTCTTCTGGCGGCCTATGTCGTCGCCTTCGAGAAATGTCCCGGGCACGCCGCGATTATGTCGTTTCTGCTCTCGCCCCTGGCCGTTCCCCAGATCGTTAAGGGCGTCGCGATCGTGCTGTTTCTGTCTTCAGCAGGGCTCTATCGCTGGGTCGGTACCCCAGGACTAATCGCCGCCCACATCATTCTCACCCTGCCCTTTGCCGTACGGATGATCGCCACGGCCATGTTCAACTTCGACAAGAACCTCGACCGGGCCGGCCAGAGCCTGGGCGCCACCAAAGCTCAGCGCATCCGACACCTGCTCCTTCCCATCATCAAGCCGGGCGTCTTTTCGGGGATGACCTTCGCCTTCATCATCTCCTTCAACAACATTCCCCTGTCGGTCTTTCTGGTCCGCCCCGGTGAAACCACCCTGCCGATCACCGTCATCAACTATCTCGAATACAGCCTCGATCCAGTCCTGGCGGCGGTCAATGTCGCCTCCCTGCTCTTCGTGCTGGCAGTGATCTTCGTCTTTGAAAAAGTCGGCGGCTTTTCCGCCCAAATCCACGGAGGAAGCAAATGACTTCGACCGATATCGAGCTGGTCAAGCTGAGCAAGAACTATGGCAGTACCCCGATCGTCCGGGCCATCGACCTGACCGTGCCACAGGGCGAGTTTGTCAGCATTCTGGGCCCGTCAGGCTGCGGCAAGACCACAACCCTCAACATGATCGCTGGCTTCACCGCCCCGACCAGCGGGCAGATCAGGGTACGCGGCGTCGATCAGAATGGCGTGCCGCCCGAAAAGCGTCGGGTTGGTCTCGTGTTCCAGAACTACGCGCTCTTTCCGCACATGACCGTCAAACAGAATGTCGGCTTCGGGCTCAGAATGCAGGGCAAGAACCAGGCAGATATCGACGCCCAGGTCAAAAAGGCCCTCCACAGCGTTCACCTCGATGGCTTCGAGGACCGCTATCCCAAGGAACTGTCTGGTGGTCAACAACAGCGCACTGCCCTCGCCCGGGCCATCGCGCCCCGGCCCTCGCTGCTGCTGCTGGATGAGCCGCTTTCCAACCTCGACCTCAAATTGCGCGAGGCCATGCGCATCGAGCTCAAGGACGTCCAGCGAGAGCTCGGCATCACCTTCGTCTACGTCACGCACGACCAGGAAGAGGCCATGGCCATGTCCGACAGGATTGTGGTCATGCAGGAGAGTGTCATTGCCCAGGTCGGTACCCCCTCCGAACTTTACAGCACGCCCCGATCAACATTCGTTGCTGACTTCATTGGAAAGTCCAACATCTTTGCCGTAACCCCCACCAGGGCCGAAGCCGGCATCCATCATATCGAGATCTCCGGCACCGGCCTCGAACTGCTTGCTGCCTCCCCCGAGCCTGATCAGACGGAAATCGCCTATTGCAGTATTCGGCCTGAGGCCGCGCGTTGGATCGAAGGGCGATCCCGACCCGATCGGCCGCTCAATATTCTGCCGGTCGAGATCAACAAGATCGTCAATCTGGGCGCTTATCTCGAAGTGTGGTGTCGGCACCAGAGCGATACGGTCATCAAATCCCTGATCAGCGCCGCGCGCGGCGCGCACCTCAAGCCTGGCGTCAACATCGAGCTCACGATCGAACCAGCCGCGATCAAGCTGCTTTCCAAGTAGCTGATCGATAATCCAAGCCTATCAATGCTGCTGAATTGATATTGGACCGTCGGCGACCTCAGACCCTAGGCTACCAGTGTCGGAACAGCCGACATGTACAGGAGACAGTCCATGGACGTGAAAACCAGGATAGAGGCGGTACAGCATGACGGTAACGTCTGTGCCGATATCGAAGGGTTCGATTTCAACAATTACGACGCGGTCGATGTTGCACTGGTTCGCAGCTTCTGGCTGCAATATGGCGTCATCCGGTTTCGGGACGCCAATATCAGCGACCAGCAGCAGGTCGACTTCTCGCGCCACTTCGGCGAGTTCGTCATTCACCCCAAGCAGCTCCAGGAAGGTGGACACCCCACTCATCCAGAAATCCTGGTCATCAGCAACGCCATGAAGGATGGTCGTCCAAGCGGCGCCATGGGCAATAGCGAAGCGACCTGGCACACCGATACCTGGTTCTATGAGAAGCCCCCCGCCGGCGCCATCCTGCGTGCCGTAGCGGTCCCCGAGACCGGCGGTGACACCTACTTCCTGTCGACCTATCAGGCCTATGATACCCTGCCCGGCCATCTGCGCGACTCAGTCAAGGTGCGCCAGATCTTCTTCCAGTCGGCCTATGACAAGACTGGCAAATTGCGTCTGGGGCGGACTGAGCCAAGTTCTAAGGATTTCCGGGAGTGGGTCGGCATGGTGCATCCTCTGGTCCGCACGCATGGCGAAACCGGCCGCCAAGCGCTCTATCTGGGCGGGACGACCGAAGGCGCCTGGATCGTGGGCATGCCGCTCGACGAAAGCAATGATCTGCTAGCCCAGCTCTGGGATCACACCACCAACACCTCGGACATCTTCGTTCAGCAGTGGCATGCCGGCGATATCATGATGTGGGACAACCGCTGCACCATGCATCGTCGCGACGGCTTTGATCCCAATTCGATCCGGATCATGCACCGTACGACTACCGCCGGCGAACGACCCATCTAGTTCCCCCAGCACGCGGACACACAAAAATGGCTATCCAATACCGGACAGCGCCACAACCCGAGCCGCTGGACCCAGAACTGCGCGCTCTGCTCGCCGAAGTCGAGACCGCCACTATCGGTCATTTCGAGACTACAGGCTTCATCACGGGGGGTCTTCGCCCGGTATTTCCAGCTCATGCTGTGGGACGTGCCATTACTGTTGCCGCCCCAGGCCGCGATGGGCGGGTGATCTACATGGCCATCGATATGCTCGAGCCGGGAGATATCCTGGTGATCTCCCGCCTCGATCAGGACGACATTGCCTGTGTAGGCGGCGGCGTTTCGGCCGCCGCCAAGGCCAGGCAGGCGGCAGCCATCATCGTCGACGGCCCTTGCACCGACCCTTCGGAAATCCTCGCCAACGGCTTGCCGGTCTGGTGCCGTGGGGTCTCCGCCAGGACAACCTCGCGCCATATCCAGCTCGGCGGCGAGATCAATCATCCAATCGCCTGCGGCCATGCCGTGGTCATGGCTGGCGATTGCGTCCTCGCCGATGAGAGCGGCGTCTATGTCGCCCGCCCTGACCGGATGCGCGAAATGGCCATTCGAGCCATCGCCCGGCAGAAGCAATCACTGGCCACACGCGCTCACCTGCAGGCTGGCCGCTCCATCTTTGACCTCGACCGGGAGACCCAGTCATGAAACTGGCAATGATCCAGATGAATTCCCAGCCTGATCGCGCCCACAATTTGGCGCAGGCTGTCCGCTTGATGGAGCAAGCCGTCCAGCAAGCCCATCCCGATCTTATCGTCCTGCCCGAACATTTCGACTGGTCCGGCGGTACGCCCGAGCAGAAGCTGCTTGCTGCCGACGACTTGCCGGGGGGCGAGGCCTACCGCACGATCTCTGCCTTTGCCGCCAAACACCAGATCTGGGTGCATGCGGGCAGCATGCTGGAGCGCGTTCCCGGCGACACCAAGATTTACAATACCACCGTGATCTTTGACGGCTTCGGCAAGGAGGTCGGGCGCTATCGCAAGATCCACCTGTTCGACATCACAACGCCCTCAGGACGACGCTATGGCGAGTCCGAGACCGTCCTGCCGGGCTCGAACCTGCTAGTCTATACGCTGGGCGGGCTGCGCATCGGCTGTGCCATCTGTTACGATCTGCGCTTCTCCAACCTCTTCTGGGAACTGGCGCGGCGCGAAGTCGACGTCATGATCCTGCCTGCCGCTTTTACCTCCGAGACGGGCCGCGATCACTGGGAGGTACTCTGCCGGGCCCGTGCCATTGAGTTCCAGACCTATTTCGTTGCCTGCGGCCAGTGGGGCGCCTACCCGTCGGCCGACGGAACCGAGCGAAGCTGCTTCGGGAATTCTCTTGTCTGCGATCCATGGGGCCGCGTGATCGCCCGGGCGCCCGAGGGCGTTGGATATACGACGGCCGATCTGCAGAGCGAGGCAATCGAGCGCGCGCGAAAGCTCATTCCAATGGCAGCCCATCGCAAACGTCTGTCGAGTTGTAGCGCTTGCCAACGTATCGAGCCTTCTTTCCCGATGAAGCATCAGACCGAAAATGCTGTCTAGATCAGGTATCTAGAAAAGGTGGTCTCTTGGCTTTGAGCATCAAAGTAGAGGAGGTGGACGGGCTGGCGAGGGAGTTGTCGCGCCTGGCTGCGAAACCATGACCGACACCAGGCAGTGCGCGAGCGGTTGGAACGACTGCGCTGAACAGGAGTAATCGCGATCGAATTCGTATTGTAAATTGCACCACGATCCGTTGGGTTAAGTCGTAGGAAGAACGTCATGGCCAACATTGTGGAACGCAAAGAATACCCAATCTCGATGCGCCTCCCAGAAGCCGACATCGCGATGATCGATCGCGCTGCTGGCCTTCGGGGTCGGTCCCGTACGGACGTTGTGCGTGATGCCGCCGTTCGCACCGCCGAAGAAGTGTTAATGGAAAACAGGCTGATCCGCATGAGCCCGGAAGGCTTTGCCGATTTCATGGCGGTCTTGTCGGGGCCAGCCAGGCCGGTTCCCGAAATGGTGGAGTTGGCGAAGCGCCCTGCCCCTTGGGAATCAGGTTTATCGCGAAGAACTGATCCTTGGTTCTCTCAACTCCTGAACCACTGAGCGCGGCCCATGACGTTTCCGAGTTTACCTGCGGAAGCCCACGCTCGACCACTGGCTCAAGACCCGCGCCCTCTCCAATCAGGAGAAGGGCTTCACCGCTGTCCTGGTTGTCCACAAGGCGGGTCGCGTCGTCGGCTACTATGGCCTCGCACCAACGGCCGTCGTCCCGAACGTGGTGCCTCGGTCCATCCGTTCAGGACAGCCGCCAGATCCGGTACCTTGTCCGCTCCCAGGACAGCTCGCGGCCGACGTCGCATGGAGTGGGCGCGGGATCGGCACTGGCCTATTGAAGCACGCCCTGGAACGCTGCGTAACCGCGGCAGGCCTCGTCGGCGGTCGCGCGCTCATGGTCAATGCCGTCGATGTCAATGCCGTCGATGCCGAAGCCGCTGCATTCTGGCAGCGGCGCGGCTTCCTTCCACCAAAGGACGACCCGCTGGTCCTTTCCCGTCCAATTGCAGCGATCGCCGCGCCGCTCGACGACAAGGAGCCGCGCCTTAGCCGACCGGTGATATGGGGACCGTCAGCTAAGGATCTTTCAGTGATAAAAGCTAAGGGCCCTGAGGTATTCCCCGGGGCCCGACGCCGAACATGATCCCTATAAAGCCCGCAGCGGGGCGCCAAGCTGGTCGCCGGGAGCGCAACCGCCAAGCTCCCCGGCTTGAAGCCGATCTGGGAGGGCTGACCGCGATGTTTATGATGACCGAGGTCCCGGTGGAGCTCGATAGAGGATGATCCGTCCCGTCGGCAGTATCTGGGTGAGGAAATCAAAATCCCGGATGTTACCGGTCAGCACGCTCGCACCCAACTGACGTGCCTGCAGGAGCACCAGAGCGTCATTTACGAAGCGGCGCTCGTGCCCCTCCCCCTTGGGCAGATTGCTCAGCCGAAAGAGCAAGCCCGCCAACACACCGGCCTGTCCCCATATCACTGCATCCGGGGCATGAAGACGGTGGTCTGGGATGTCCTCTACCGTGGCTTCAATTGTCTCCAGGACAGCTTTTGTGGAGGCATGCTTTGGGTCAAGCCGGCCGAAGGCGTGGGTCAGCTCAGACAGGCAGACCGCGGAATGGTGGCATCGGCGATAGGTAAGCAGCGTATCGACTTCCGCCGGCGATCGTCCCTGCAGAACATCCAGATAGACGCTCGTATCCAGAAGCAGCGGTCCGCCGATCGCGGGTTCGTCAGCAACCCATGGAAGATCGTCGTCGGCTCTGCGCTCCAGCGTTCCGGCGTACTTTTGTGGCTTGAGGGATCGCAGGGCTTCGGAAAGATCAAACCCCAAGATCTATGTCCGCCGGGATGCTGCCCTTGCGTCCAACCATGCGAGCACCGAAGTCATCTTCGAGGGCCAGGCGCGACAGCGCCAGTTCCAACAGCTCGGTGTCCGAGGTGACGTGGGCGCGCTTCTTGGCCGCCTCGATCAGCTCGGAGGACACCCGCCCCGAAAGACGAGTGTTCTTCGCGGCGCCGAGGAGGCCGGCAGCTTTCGCTTGCTCGAGGACGAGCCTATTGCGCGTCGATGCGACCTTTGCTTCGCTTTCTGCAGCCGTCCGTGTTTGCGCAGCCATGAGAACCTCATCTGTTGAACACAACTTAGATTACGTTGAACGCTAAAGCAAGGCTTTGTAGCCGTTGATCGTCCGTACTTCAGGCAGCAGAAGCGCCCGCGACTGGTGGCGACCTGCAGACTTTTGCGTTCCTTGGTCCACCGATTGGTGCCCGCTTGCCGCATGGCTTGTACTCAGGGTGAACGGTAAAACATCCTGCCCCTCTGGCTGCTCCGGGCGCCCTACTGTCCTGCCCGATTTGTTCCAAATTTGGCTACTTCCGTCCTCCTAAAGGCCTCATCCTCAACGGGTTCATACCTGGAAGGATTGCCAAAGTGGATCACCAGAGGCCCCCATTCCCGCCGCTACTGATTTCGTCGGCCGACCTGGTTCGATCCGGTGTCGAACTAGATCCACGCGCTCTTCACGAGCGCGCCGCACTAATGTGGCGCGATATCGGGACGGCTCAGAGCACGGGCAAGAAGTCGGTGCTTCTTCCTCCCGAGAGCGCCTTTTGGGCCTTCTCCCAACACGCTGGGCTTCGCCAGCACTTTGAACGAGAGCGTCTGGGGTGGAAGTTGTCGACGCTGACGGCCGCCAACTCGAAACTGGCAAGCGTCAAAATCGTGGGCGCCAATGCTGCCAACCGGTTTTTCGGATATCCCCGCTCATGCTCGACAATCCTGCTGCTGGACGCCATCACAATGCGCCCGGTCTGCCTGCTCGAAGGCACAGACATCTCGGCAGCGCGGACTGCGACCTACGCAACGCTGGTCGGTAAAGCCATTCTCTCTAGACGCTCCAGCACTAGCGTATTTCTGTTTGGAGGTGGTCCGATTGCGCGGAGCATCTGCCTTGCGCTTGACGCCGTACTCGGACCACGTCTGGAAAATCTCTGGGTCAGGACGCGCTCCCTGGCAACGGCCCAGACCTTTGCTTCATCCCTCG
>JAESGQ010000171.1_pt1 | contig 16075 bp, 13 predicted proteins | sample 9266251 | NCBI WGS metagenome assembly JAESGQ01 (sample SAMN17056778, study PRJNA650883) | algae metagenome | isolation source: Kaiparowitsia implicata GSE-PSE-MK54-09C and co-occurring heterotrophs from... | place: USA: Kaiparowits Plateau, Grand Staircase Escalante National Monument, UT ... | reverse complement strand
TTCTCGTCAACCTGGTCTCGGGCCTGATTGCCTACGCCTACCACCCCGACAAGCCATCGTTGGGCATCCCAGATGATGAGCTTAAAGCCCTGCCACAAGCCGCTTTTTAACGGTCGAACTCAGGTCTCATCAACCTGTTGAGGTTGAGATCGGGGGTGCCAGCGTAATTACGACGGCCAAAGATTTCGTAGCCTGGCCCGCCCAGGAGGAGATCGGCCCGCTCAAGGTTGTGTTTGACGCCATTCACCTAGAGCAGAGGCAAACCGAGACTCACTACTGGCCAGCCTGGGCGATCACCAACACCGACAATGCCCACGACCCCAGAAAGCAGTACCCGAGAATTCCCTACCCCTCAACTCAAGCGCCATCTCAAGACCAAATTCAGACTTTAAAGCAAAAGGTCAAGGCAGCACTAGAAGCCCTAACCACCAACGATTGGCACGAACTATCTCTATTGATATTGGTGCTAGAAAAATATGGGTCTTACCTCAGCTTTGGCCAGCCCGATGTCGCTTTCTTCGACCAAGTCAAAGCCACCGCCGCCGTGGCCGCTGCCCTAGGGGAAAATCCAGAGGCAACGCAACTCTGTTTAATTTCCGCCGACCTATCAGGCATTCAGGATTTTATCTACACTATTTCGTCGGATGGAGCTCTAAAATCTCTGCGGGCGCGCAGCTTCACCCTGGAGTTGGTGACCGAAGAAATTGTGCAGCAACTCCTAACCCGACTAGCGCTGCCCCGGTCAAACGTGATCTATGCCGGTGGGGGCAATCTGTATCTGCTGGCCCCGGTGGGGGATGCGATCCATGAAACTGTGAAAACCCTGCGGTACGAGGTTAACCACTGGCTGCTGAAGGAATATCAGGGCAAAGTCTTTCTTAGCTTGACTAGTCTCAATTTTGATCGACAAGATGTCGGCACTCGAAAGCTTGCCCACCATTGGCAAGCGGCAATTGAAAAGCTGTCGGTGCAAAAAAGCCAAAAGTTTGACCAGCACCTTGATCAGCACTTGATGATCCAGCCTGCCCACGAGCCCTGCAAGGTCTGCCATCGCGATGACGTTGAAACTTTGAAGCCTCTAGATGGGCAAGACGGTGTTGATGCCTGCCCCACCTGTTGCCAGATGTTTGAGCGGGGGCAAAAACTCTTTAAGGTGGGGGCATTGGTGAGATCTACAGCTCAGCAGGTAAATGGAGCGCTGGCACGAGTGGATATTTCGATTGGCGATCGCCCCATCTACTACCACCTGTTTGAAGAGGCCAAAACCATCCCACTAGACCCTAAGGCGGTTTACCTGATTAATAACTGGGATGTGGATCTTTATAAATTTCGCCACTTTAAGAACCCTACGCCGCTGCTGCTGGGCAACTACGGTCAGGCCAGCGATCAAGAAACCGGATACATCACCGCCCAAGAAATGGCAGAGAACAAAGCTACCGGCATCAAGCGAGTGGGCTATCTGCGTATGGATGTGGATAAGCTGGGCCAGATCTTTGCCAAAGGTCTAGGGGATAACTACTCCCTGCCTAGACTGGCGGGGCTGTCGCGGCAGATAAGCTATTTCTTTAAGGTCTATCTCAACAGCCTGGCGGAGTATCGCGATCGCGACTTCTTAGCCCACAGAGACCATTACAACTTCCAAGCTTTGACCGAGTCTCCTCGACAAGACCTACTCTTTATCTATGCCGGGGGCGACGACCTCTTTGTCAGTGGAGCCTGGGACCAGGTGACCGAGTTCGCTTTTGATGTGTACCAAAGCTTTCGTGCTTTCACAGGTCAGCATCCCGACATTACGCTCTCGGCAGGTATTAGCCTCAGCGGACCGAAGTATCCGCTCTATCAGTCTGCCGCCGACTCGGGCCGGGCTGAATCTGCTGCCAAAGGGCATGGTCGCGATAGTCTAGGGCTGTTTGATCAGATTTTTAAGTGGCGAGAATGGCTGGGAAGCAGCCACCAGACCGTAGCTGAGATCGATGTGGTCTCCGCAGAACTAAGACGATACCTCGGCGATGCCCCTACCCTAGCCCTATTTGGCATTTTCCCCTTTGTAGACCATCTGCAAGAGACCTTGGGAACTCAATATTCCCGCAGCTTTATCCGCAACCTGATTTCCACAGCCCAGATTCAGGAACAGTGGATTAAAAAGGCGAAGAAAGAGAAGTCTGGTGAAGAGCAAGCGATCCGCTATTTTCTGCACCTGCCCAGGGTGGCCTATACCCTGGCTAGGGTACCGAACGCGGTTAAAACAACGGAGGGATTTGATGCTGTGAGAACGTCTTTGAAAAGTCCATACAATGCGCCCTACTTTCGGGCGATCGCCACCTGGCTAGATTTGCTCAACCGTTGACCGATAGCAACCAAGGATACCCATGCCAGATAGACCAGCTGTCCGACCACAACACAATCCCCCGCGGGATAATCGCCCCAGAGATAACCGACCCAGAGACAACCAGACTGGGAGCACCAGTAAGCAAATAATCGACGAAATCAGTGGCCTCAACAATCTCCAGAACTACGACATCCGAACCCTGGTAAAGCACGCCGAAGAGTTTGGCCCATTTCTGCGCAATCGGCGGCTAGAAACCAACCAGATTCGTAAGTTCTTAGATGCCATCAACCGGCTCAAAGCCCAGCTCACCCAGGGCGACACCGAGGGAAGCGTCCCTAAAGACGATTCCGCTCTGTTTGCTGACATTGAGACCGACATCGTGCTGCTCAAACCCAAACTGGCCTATGCGGCGGCCCGGCAAGAGGCGGCAAAACCCCTAAGCGAGGTCATGGCTGTCGCCATTGACAGAGTTCACAGCTTAAAAGACTTTGAACGCCTCGTCCAGCTCGTTGAATCCATCATTGCGTACCACAAAGCCGAGGGAGGCCGTTAGTCATGACCGTTGTAACCAGACCCCAAAAACCCCTATTGGGCAAACTCCGCCTCACCAGCACTTTGATTGTCGACACTGGTCTCCATATTGGCGGTGGTGGTGAGACCTTAGATATTGGTGGCCTCGATAAATCAGTCATCCGTGACCCCATTACCCAACAGCCCTACTTGCCAGGGTCTTCCATTAAGGGCAAACTACGGTCTATCTTAGAGCGCCTGTTGAACAAACCCTTAAACCGGCCTGGTGGTAGCGGCACCTACCGCTACGAAAGTGATGATCTAGAAGATGGCTACACCGAAATTGCTAATGGTCAGTACGTGGCTTTTCAGGGAGCGGCGACTTGTCCCCTCAGTCGGGTCTTTGGCTCTACCGGTGGGTCTAAGTGCTACCTCAAGCCAGACGTCGTTGCCGGGGAAGATCTCGACAACCGAGGCTCGGCCACCATTGATAATCAGGAATATATCAAAACAAAAGGGCGCAACGCCCCAGCGCGGTTGATGGTGAGAGACGCCCATCTCCTGCCAGAGTCGGTCAAACAACTCGAAAAAATTGACACTGGGCTCTACATGACCGAGTGGAAATTTGAAAACGGGCTAGACCGGGTCACAGCCGCCGCCAACCCTCGACAGCTCGAACGGGTGCCCGCCGGGGCTAAGTTTCACTTTGAGATGGTCTACACCCTCGAGAATGAGGCCCAGGCGGTGGAAGATTTGAAAAATCTGGCGATCGCCCTCGCCATTCTCGAAGACGATGCCCTGGGTGGCCACGGCTCTCGCGGCTACGGCAAAGTACGGTTTGAAAACTTCCAGTTCTACTATCGCGGCGTAGAGCAATATCGCCAGGTCACCACCGGAGCTGCCGACTTCCTAGCCCCCATCGCCACGATGGAAAATACAGCAGTGTTGCTGGAGCAGTTTGGCACCCTCACCGCCACAGTCAACAGACTTCTACCCGGTAGCGCATCCTAAGGAGCCCCATGAGCAACTGGAGACTAGTGCGCCTCAACTTCGGGCGCAGCCCCGTCCATTTTGGTGAAACGGGCATTGGTTTAGAAAATACCACCGAGCGGGTGCGATCAGACACCCTGTTTAGCGCCTGGATCAGTGCCTATGCGCGCATCTTTGGTGCAGACGGAGTGGAGTTGCTGTTGGCCCAGTTCACCGCCAACCCAGCCCAGCCACCTTTTCGGGTCAGCTCCACCTTTGTCTATCGCTGCCCAAAAAATCCCAAAGAGGTGATCTATTACCTGCCCAAGCTGCTAGGGCGGCCCGCTGGCTACCCCAGCGACGATCTCAGCTTTGCTAAAACCTACAAAAAACTCCAGTACCTGCCCCTGAAGGTGTGGCAGCGGTGGTATCAGGGCAGCGGCTTTTCAACCGAAGACGCTGTTAACTTGGAAACCCACACTAAAGACCCTGACACCGAATCTACCCTATCTAGAGCGGGTGGCTTTGCCTACGAAGAGGCATTTAAAGGCTACACCCTGCCGAAGATCGCGGTCGATCGCATCCACCATGCCACCAACTTCTTTCACACCGGGTTGATTCAGTTTGCTTGGGAATCGGCTGCGATCGCCGACGAGGCTACCTGGGACAATGCCGGGGTGCAAAACCTGGCCGGTCTCTACTTTCTGCTGGAATTGCCAACCGATGCTCCAGAGCTAGAAGCCGACCTGCAACAAGCGCTGGCGGTGCTGGGGGAAGAGGGCATGGGGGGAGAGCGCTCCAGTGGAGCGGGCCGTTTCTCGGTTCAGGCTTGGGAGAGCTTACCGGCAGACTGGCAGGCTGTGGTTAACTTTGCCCAAGGCAACCACCACAGTCTGGTGAGCCTGTTTTGGCAGCTGGGCATTGACCAAACCCAGCTCGGCAGCGGTGCCTGCTACGCCATTCACGAGCGGGGCGGCTGGATCGCGTCTCCCTTGTCGGGGCGACAACTCCGTCGTCAAAAGTTGCAGATGTTTGCTGAAGGGTCGGTCTTTGCCCACAAGCCAATTGGACAGTTGGCCGATGTCACCCCAAGCGGGTTTACCCGCCACGCCATTTACCGCAGTGGCCTGGCTGTTAGTCTCCCCGTCAAGCTCGAAGCCAGCTAGCAATGATTCTGTCAGATGCTGAGATTTAGCTGGTTGATTCTGCCCCGTGTGACTCTTTAGAGGGGGCGATCGCCAGCCTCAAAGCCGAACTCAAAAAGCTGTTTGATGCCCTATCCATTAGAAAACTGGCATGACTCTTTCTCCTAGCACATCCCTTGCTAAACCCAGCGTCACAGACACCCGCCAGGTGCGCCTCACCAGCCGCATGGTGCACATTGGGTCTGCGGTGTCTGAACTTACCCCCTTTGAGTATGTGAGGGAGGGAAGGTTTGTTTACCTGCCCGACCAGGATGAGTTGGCAAAAGCTCTGCGCCAGCGAGGGCGAGAGTATTTAAATGACTACATTGCCCGCGTTGAACAGCGAGAAAACATTACCAGCTTACTGAAAAAAGCCTTTGGGGAAGACTGGACCAGAGCCACTGGAGAAACAGGGCGTGCCATTTTCCCGAGGGCGCTGCGGAGTGTGAACTGGGCCGGTAACGAGATTACAAAACTGCGACCGATGATTCGCAACGGGTTTGGGCACCACTACATTCCAGGCTCGTCGATTAAGGGGGCAATTCGCACAGCGATCGCCTACCACCTGCTCAAGCACAGCGATCGCTACCAGGTGCCCCAGGCCAGTCGTGTGAGCGCCATCGAATCTCAGCTGCGTCAGTCTATGGGCGAACTCAAGCGCAAGGCAAAGTTTGCGGATGACAGCTTGTTTATGGATGAGCTGTTTGGCAACTTTGGCCTTACTTACCAGGGGAGAGAGGTGCGCGCTCGCCAAGGCCCCAATACCGACATCATGCGGGCCGTGTCGGTGTCTGACTCTGAACCGCTGATTGAACAAAAAATTGAACGGGATGGAAAGCGGCCCAGCTTCAACAATCTGCCGGTGGTGGCAGAGGTGGTAGTCTCTAGCCGATTTCCCGACTATAAGGCCAAGTTTAGAGCCTCTATCTATGCCGAGATGGTGTTCAACGCGCAAACCCAGTTCACCCTCAGTGTGGATCACGACATGCTGTCTTGGTTTCGCCACAACCGAGGCATGGCGCTCCCTTTTGAGTCAGTAGACGACCTGCTGAAAATTTGTCAGGACTTTGCCCAAGAACAGTGGGATTTTGAGCACGACTACTGGGCCACCATCGTCAACAACCCCAACGCTCGGGATCGAAATGTCAGCAAAAATCTCAATTTTGACTCTATTCAAGATCTCTACGAACCCGAAGCTTGTCCCCATACCCTGCGGCTCGGCTGGGGTAGCGGGCTGCGGGGCACCACCATTAACCTACTACTGCCTGATGAAACTGTGAGAGAAATTCGCGATACCTGCGGGCTGCGCGCCCCCGGCTTTGAAGCCCCTAAATCGCGACGCACGATTATGAATTCTAGGGGCGAGATTCGCTACGTGCCCGGCTGGGTCAAGCTGGAGGCGCTGTAGCCATGTTAATTCGCTCAACCTGGACGTTGACCACGGATGCGACTATAACGCTGCCCAAATCCTATGGCCTAGATCTGGTGAAAGTGCTCCATACTCAGCTAAAGATTGAAATGGGCAGCGAGGCTATTCCTTCCACCACCTTTGCAGGGCTGGTGGGCAACTGCTCCACCTCCAGAGAGTTCGTCACCTTTAGACCCGAAGAGTTTTATCAGCTTTCTCTCAGCGGGCTGCAAGACACTTCCTCGAAGGCGATCGCAGATCTCGATCTCGGCAATCAGCTTCAGTTTTTAGGGGCCACATTTACTATCGTCAACCGCGAAGACGAGACCACCAGCTACGAGGCGCTGTACCAAAAGCTAGTGGCCAACGAACCCGAGCCGGTTCACGCGTTTGATTTGCGCTTCATTACCCCCACCGCGTTTTCCCAAAATCGGCTTTATCTACCTCTGCCGGTGCCCACCCTCATGTTTCGCAGCTGGCTAGAGCGCTGGAACCACTTCGCCCCGGTCTACTTGGGCGGTGATGAACTAGTGGGATATTTGGGAGATGCGATCGCCCTGTCGCGCCATCGCATTCAAACCTGCTCAGTACAGGTTTACCAAAAGCCCATCACTGGCTTTACCGGCGATGCATCCCTGAGGGTGCTGTCTCGCCTTGATCCACTTTTAGCCAACGTAGCCCATTTGCTCGTTCAGTATGGTCAGTTCTCCGGTACAGGGATTAAGCCCCGTTTGGGGATGGGCTGCACAACATGGTCTTAAATCGTGGTATCTATTCTGCGGCCCCTTCTGAAGCTTCTTGCTTTAATGGCGGCACTGGGGGTTGTCCGTAATCAATCGCTAGATGATACCGTCCCTTTTCGTAGACCCGATTGAGCAGAGGCTGCAGCGTCAAAATTGGCTCCTCCTCTCCCGGCAGCAGAGGTACCGGAAACGGTGGAATGGGTTGTTGTAGGTCAAACCCATACAGGTCAGCCGTCGGGCGCTGCTCAGCCCGACTGACCACAATTCGGTAGTCACTTCGGTGTCCACCCGACAGCGGCAGCGGCTGTCCCCCTCGCAGCAAATCAATCTCCACCAGGTGCGACCCACTGGTTAACACTTGGTTTCGCTTCCGCAGGTAGGCGATGCGCCCCTCTCCTGGTCGCTTATTGGTGGGCGACAGCAGTTCTATCACCGTAACCACCATGCCCGTTGCGACTTCCCGAATTTCTAGATACCGCTCTGTGACCTCTGTCGCCATGGGCACGGTAACTTGTTCAGGCTGCACCGGTAGGGGGAATGTCACGGTACTTTTAGCCTGTTGCCCTGAGTTTCTGGTGGCTACAGCTACATCGGGAATGCCCACGAAGACACTCTCGTCATCACTGCTGAAGTAGACCCGCTTCTCCACCTCAACCCGATATTTTTCGCTCAGATAATCGACTAATTCATCGGCGATCGCCACAACCAATCGACTATGAACCGCTGACCACAGCTCTGGATTCTCAAGATAGGGATCCATTCCCAGAAATGGCGACACCATTTTATCTCCTCCAGCAAAAGAGCTAGTTTCATGTTAAGCCGCGCATGCAGTCATTTCCCAAGATAGATTCCCCTGCACTGATGACCTTTATGTCTATTCTCTTCCTCACTGTCGGCGGCTCCCCCGCCCCCATCCTCACCGCTATTCAGAGCCTGCGGCCCGATCGCACCATCTTCATCTGCTCCAGCGGGCCACGGGGCAGCCTGTCGCAAATTACCGGCGAGGGCAATCCCTGCGAGATTCGGCGCGGGGCCGAGGTGGTTGATCGCCAGCCCAATATCCCCACCCAGTTGGGCATGGGCACTCGCTTTAACGCCGATACTGACCTGGTACTGCTCGACAACCCCGACGACCTGGCCGAATGCTACCGGCTGATTGCCGCCAAAATCAACGCCATACAGCGGGAAAGCCCTGGTGGAGAGCTGTATGCCGACTACACTGGCGGCACCAAAACCATGTCCCTATCCCTGGCCATGTCCGCCCTCGACTATGGGGTTTCGCTGTATCTGACCACCAACGCCACCCGCGAAAACCTGTTCCGCGTGGAGCGGGGCCAATCCACTGAGCGGGCACCCACCACCCTGCTGACGGTTGAGCGCGCGCTCAACCAAGACCTGCCCCGGCTGTTGCAAGACTTTAACTACAGCGGTGCGATCGCCACCCTCCAGGCCCTGCTGCAATCCCTCGAACTGCCCGCCGACCAAAAGCGCCACATCCGTCAGCAGCGCGACCTCTGCGCCGGGTTCGACGCCTGGGATCGCTTCGACCACCTCGCCGCATGGGATTTGCTCTCCATGCACCTCGATCGCAAGCATCCCCACGCCCTTGCCCTCAAGCGCGTGCTGACCAGCCGCCAGGCCATCGACCCCAACTTCACCGCCCCCACCACCCTTCCTGGCCACGGCTACGAACTGGTAGAGGATCTGCTGCTCAACGCCCAGCGCCGCGCCCACCAGCAGCGCTACGATGACGCCGTGGGTCGGCTTTATCGTGCCCTAGAACTGCTGGCCCAAATTCGGCTGAAGCAACACTACGACCTAGAAACGGGCGATCTTGATGTAACCAAACTGCCCGAATTCCTGCGCGAAACCTATGTAGCAGACCGCAATCCCCGCACCGGCAAAATCCAAATTCCCCTGTGGAAAAGCTACCTACTGCTCAGCCAACTGCTCGACGACCCCCTAGGACGCCACTTTCAACCCCAGGCCAACCGCCTACAAGACGCCCTCCATGTCCGCAACCAATCTCTCCTGGCCCACGGGTTCACCCCCGTCACCAACCGCGACTACCAAAACTCTGGCCAGGTGATCCAAACCTTCATTGAAACCGCCTTAGATGCCCTAATCCCCGGCAAACAGCGAAGCCCCCTGCCCCAGTTTCCTACAGACTTTGGCAGTCAGTAGGTGGTGAGTGGATGGGTGGATCGGTGGATGAGTGAACCCCACCTCAAGCCCTTTCCCCACCACCCCACCACCTCATCACCCCACCATCCCACCACCCCATGTCCCGCCCCAACCCCTTCCTCGACGCCATCACCGACCCGGCCAAAAACTTTCTGGCCTTCTTCGCGGTCAGCGTGCTGTTTTTTAACGTGTTTGCCGCCGGGCTCTCCACCCTGTTTTGGGACAATCTGGGCGGCTGGCTGCAAACCGTCACCGGCATTCAGAATGTGGTGCTGCTGCGCGTGGGCATTTTGCTGGGGCTGGCGGCCCTGCTGCTGCTGGCCATCTACGCCACCAACCTCACCGATAGCGTGCGTCGGCTGCTGACCAAGCTGCGTCTGGTGGATGCTGTCGTGCCTCAAGATGCCAGGGTGGTGCCCCTCACCGATACCTGCGCGGGCCTGATTGCGATTATGAGCCTCAGTGACAACTCTCCCGCCGAAGTGGCCCTGCGCCACCACTGGAACAGGGGCGATCGCCCATCCGGGCCGGTTTTTGACCATCGCCATGGACTGCGCTACTGCTGGCTCATCACGACCCCCGACTCACTGGGCTACGCCCGTAACCTTCACCAGCGACTAATCGATGAAGGTATTGCTGAGCAGATTAACCTCTTTTACGGCGATTACACACTGCCCGATGCCGCCAACCCTCAGCAACCGCTCACCCTCAACCTCAGCTCCGCCGAAGCCAACGACCCTGATGCGGTGCTGCATCGGGTCAACAGTATCTATATCCACGCCCAGCGCCTAGGGTTGCGCGAAGACGATGTGATTGTCGATTTTACCGGGGGCACCAAACCTCTGGGAGTAGGCGCATTTTTGGCCTGCACCCGTCCTGGGCGTCGGCTGCAATACATCGCCGGGCGCGAATCCCCCGAACTGTTGGAAATTAAGGTGGACTATCAGATGAAGGCGGTGAAATAGTTTGAAGCCCCCTCTTCAAAGCGATTGCTTTACTGGAACTGTCTCCTCGTTGCGAGGTCTGTTCCATGGCCAATGCCATTGCCCAATTTCTCAGTGCCGATAACGTTGCCCTGGCCTGGGGTAAGGTCGCGACCAACCAGGGATGTGCAGGGGTAGATGGCGAAACTCTGGCCCAGTTCGCTCAAGACCTGGAGCGTCGGCTAGCGTTGCTGCGGCGGCAGGTCGCTCAGGGTACTTATCGACCTTTGCCCCTGCGGCAGATCTTTATCCCCAAGAGGGGTGGGGGCTGGCGCGAGTTGCAGGTGCCCACGGTGCGCGACCGCATTGTCCAGCAGGCCCTGCTCAACGTGCTGCATCCGGTGTTTGAACCCCAGTTTGAGGGGTGCAGTTTTGCCTACCGTCCGGGGCGCTCGCACAAAATGGCAGTCGAACGCATCGCCGCCTATCAGCGTCGGGGCTATCGCTGGGTACTCGACGCCGATATCGTGAGCTATTTCAATCACATTAGCCACGAGCGACTGCTGGCCGAGGTGGCAGAGCGACTGCCAATTCAGGCAGCAGGCAGAGAGCAACAAGCGGAACACGGGTATCCAACTCGGGTAAATCGGCTGAAAACATGGCCGTCGGCGGAGTTTGTGGCCCTGGCACTGCACTTGATCGAGCAGTGGTTGTCGGTGGGGGTGTTGACCTCAGAGGGACTGTGCTTTCCCCAGCGGGGAATTCCCCAGGGGGCAGTGATTTCGCCGATTTTGGCCAATGTGTATCTAGATGACTTCGACGAGGCGATTGATGGAACGCGGTTGAAGCTGGTGCGCTACGCCGACGATTTTTTGGTGCTGGGGCGACGGCAGCACCATGTGGTCGAGGCGCACAGCCAGGTGTCGCAACTCTTGGGGGAAATGGGGTTGGTGCTGCACCCCGAAAAAACCAGCCTGACCAGCTTTAGTCGGGGGTTCCGGTTTTTGGGCCATGTGTTTAGTGGCGATTTAGTTCTGCCGGTGAGAAAGGCAGAGAGCAGTAGACAGCAAGTAGAAAAGGGGGCGCAGCCTGGGTCAAATTTGCGGTTGGTGCACAGTGATGCCCCGGCGTCGAAAACTCCGATGGAGCAGGCGCTGGTGCAGGCGCTGAAGGCATCTCAAAAGCCCATACCGCCCCCGCTGTTTGTGGTGCTGGGCTACCGGGTGCGGCAGGAGCAGCGGGTCGAGATCAACTCTAACGAAACCATGTGGAGGAAAGGCATGTCTACGCTGTATCTGGTGCACCAGGGCACCACGGTCAAAAAAGAGCAGGGGCGCTACGTGGTCAAGGTGCCGAAAGAAATAGCCCTAGAGATTCCGGTGCGGGAGGTAGAGCGACTGCTGGTGTTTGGCAATATTCAGCTCACCACAGCAGTAATTTCAGAATGTTTAGATCATCAGGTGCCGGTGGTGTTTATGTCGCAGTTGGGCGATTACAAAGGACACCTGTGGAGTGCGGAATATGACGACATTCGCACCGAGCTGGTGCAGTATGGGCGGCAGGGCGACGATGGGTTTAAGCTGGCGACAGCGCGGGCGATCGTGGTGGGCAAGCTGGCCAATTCGCGGCAGCTCTTGCTGAGGCTAAATCGCAAACGGCAGTTGCCAGAGGTGGTTGATACTATTGCCGCCGTCGCTGAGATGATGGCGGCTAGCGCCCAGGCAGAGAGCCTCAACAGCCTGCGGGGCTATGAGGGGCTGGCGGCAGCTCGCTACTTTAGAGCGCTGGGGGCGTTGATTGTGAATCCGGCGTTTACGTTTGCGGAGCGCAACCGTCGCCCGCCCAAAGACCCAGTGAACTCGCTGCTGAGCTTTGGCTATACGCTGCTGTTTAACAATGTGCTGAGCCTGCTACTGGCAGAGGGGCTAAACCCCTACCTGGGCAACCTGCACGGGTCTGAGAAAAAGCAGACGTTTTTGGCCTTTGACCTAGTAGAGGAGTTTCGCTCACCCGTGGTGGATAGCCTGGTGATTCGGTTGATCAACCAAAAGTTCTTTCGGCCCACAGACTTTACTTGGCCCAATGAGGCAGGCGGCATTTACCTCAACGATACGTCTCGACGCTTGTTTCTCCAGCAGTTTGAAAAGCGGCTCTCCCTTGAGCTATCCCACCCGGCAGTGCAAACGCCTGTGTCTTACCGACGGGCTATCCAGCTTCAGGTGCAGCGCTATAAGCAAGCTTTGATGGGGGATGCACCCTACGAAGCTTTTCGCAAGGTGAACTGATGCTAGTGCTGGTGGTTTATGACATTCCGGACAATAAGCGGCGAACGAAACTGGCAACGTTTTTAGAGGGGTATGGCAGGCGGGTGCAGAAGAGTGTGTTTGAGTGCTTTTTGACTCTGGCAGAAATGAAGGGGCTCCAGCAGAAGGTGCAGCGGCGCATCAAGCTAGAGGAAGACAATGTGCGGTTTTACTGGATTCCGGCAGATGCGCTGCCGAAGGTGCTAACACTGGGTAACAGTCCGCCAGAACCACCGCCAGAGTCTTACATTATTTAATGATGACGGGTCGATTTTTTGGCTGGTCTGAGCTATGGTAAAGGCAACTATGGCGGCACGCCATAGGTCGGCAGAACCTTGAAAACCGTATTATTTCGTTGACCTATGGAGATAGCTTGACCCACAAGGGTTTCAGCCATCAATGTTTACTGTTTTTAGGTTGCTCAACTCCTAATTTCCAGGCTGTTTTGAACCTATGGAGATCGAGGGTGTTGCATTCCTGGCTAGATAAGGGTTCTAAAGTCGTACCCTTTCCCAACCCATTCCCCGCAAGGGGACGGAAACAAGAATCTTAGCAGCGGTGGCTGCCGCAGTTGCCCCAAAACTTTCCCAACCCATTCCCCGCAAGGGGACGGAAACGTGATCAAGGTCAATCGCCCATCAGCGGCTTAATTTGATCTTTCCCAACCCATTCCCCGCAAGGGGACGGAAACTAACGAGCGTTAAGCTTCTCGATATTCTTTGTGGCAATACTTTCCCAACCCATTCCCCGCAAGGGGACGGAAACTCGTCTAAGAATCTGTACAGATCTTCGTCTTCTGTGCGTCTTTCCCAACCCATTCCCCGCAAGGGGACGGAAACGACTGGTATGTATCTATTTCCTACTGGCATTGACATTTCTTTCCCAACCCATTCCCCGCAAGGGGACGGAAACAGAAACACACAAGACCAATGATAGCACGGGCGCGGGTGACTTTCCCAACCCATTCCCCGCAAGGGGACGGAAACTAAGCTCGAAGTAATACAAGAGCTTGCTTCTTCTTTGGCGCTTTCCCAACCCATTCCCCGCAAGGGGACGGAAACTTGCCATAAAACGGTAGCGTATGGGGCTCCATACGCATATAGCTTTCCCAACCCATTCCCCGCAAGGGGACGGAAACCAAATGCTTTCGCTTGTTGCTGCTGTTGCTGCCGTCTTTCCCAACCCATTCCCCGCAAGGGGACGGAAACGGTAAAACGCACTTACGTTGGAGGAGTTGCGACAGAATACTTTCCCAACCCATTCCCCGCAAGGGGACGGAAACCCCCACCGAGACCGACAATGGATAGGCCAAGGCAAGACTTTCCCAACCCATTCCTCGCAAGGGGACGGAAACATGATCTGGTTCCACGTATAACCGTAATGCAGCCCAGTCTTTCCCAACCCATTCCCCGCAAGGGGACGGAAACTCTGCAACGGTTGCGAGATCGCCACCGTCAGTATTAAGATTTCCCAACCCATTCCCCGCAAGGGGACGGAAACCCGATTTCCTGCACGCCATGATCGCAGCTTGGATCATTGCTTCCCCAACCCATTCCCCGCAAGGGGACGGAAACTGCAAATATTATTGCTGCGCCTGCGACAAGGAAGGTAAACTTTCCCAACTCATTCCCCGCAAGAGGACGGAAACCTTGAAGTAGTTTTTGTCCAGCTTGGTCGATTACAATCTGCTTTCCCAACTCATTCCCCGCAAGGGGACGGAAACAATTGCCAGAGTCACGAACAGAACCACCAGCACCACTTTCCCGACTCATTTCCCGCAAGGGGACGGAAACTCATGCAGGCAGGTTGTGAACGCACGATGTATGACGTTCAATACTTTCCCAACCCATTCCCCGCAAGGGGATGGAAACGAGCAGGAGGGCGATCGCCTCTCGGTGTTGCTGTAGTTCTTTCAAACCACTTCCCCGCAAGGGGACAGAAACTTTGGCATCACTTCCACGTAAAGCAGTCCAACCTTCAGCCTTTCCTAACCCATTCCCCGCAAGGGGACGGAAACCCAGCAATACCTCCGTCACCATCCACATCGGCAGCGATGCCGCTTTCCCAACCCATTCCCCGCAAGGGGACGGAAACGAAAGGGAACTCAGAAGGCAGAAGGATGTAGTGCTGTGCCTGTGCGTAGCACGACGAAAAGGGTGTCTGTGGGCAGTCTGATGGGTCGCTTTACTAGGGAGCCCACCTCCTTAGAACCTCGGTTTTTGATCCAAGCTATACAAAAGGAGTTGATCTACCGATGCTGAGAACTGATGTGTCTTCTCGAAATCCCTTCAAACTTTTGCAAGACAGTTTAGCGTTGTGCTGGCCCATGTATGGTCAGCTCCTGGTTATTAACGTGCCCAATCTACTGTGGATAGGGTTTATGTCTTGGGCTCCACTCAGTCAGTGGGCTTTTGTTGTGAGTCTTTTGTTTTATGGGTTGATTGTTGCTCCATGCGTGTGGGGGGCAAGCATATCCTTTGCGTATCGCCGTATCAGCCGCTCTGAACGCAGCATCCGTCAGACTCAAAGCCTCTTGAGTAATGTGTTACATACAAATCCGGCTGCGCCAATTACAGTGTTCGAGGCTTTTGGAGAGGGGATTAAATGTGCTCCAAAGCTGGTTCTCGGAGGAATTCAATTTGGTCTCGTCCTGTTCGTTAAAATCCTTTTGCTGCTCATTCCGGGTGTGCTGTACTTTATCAATGCGCATTTCTTTGACTACTTTATTGTCCTCAATGGTGACTCGCCAGGGGAGAGCATTCGGCACAGTCAAGATTTGGTATCTGGACAGAACTACCTAATCTATGGCAACCAGGTAAACAATCGATGGTGGGAGGTCTTTTTTGCGGTTTCCTTTGGCATCGTGTTGTTTGACTTCATCATCAGACTCATGGTTCGCCGCATCGTTCCTGTGGAATTTCCCTTAGAAGGCAACGCGTTTGAAGCAATTGAAGGGGCTCTCTTGTTTCTGTTTTACCCTTTTAATCGGGTTTACCAAACTCTCTTGGCGTATAGACTGAATGTTCTGCGAATCAAGAGTATTCCTTAACTATCTTTTGCTCCCCAGAAAGTTGGGAGATCGTCCACTGGGTCTTCTCCATCCTTCGTTGGGAGTGCAACCCACGTTTGTTATCTTCAGCGGATCACAAAGCCCCTGCTGCCCCTCATCCCCTCTCCTAGAATCGGGAGAGGGGATGAGGGGGAGGGTAGAGCTAAAACATTTTCGATCTGCTGATCCTGCCGCTTGCTTCCCGCAGGGTGCGGAGCAACGGATCTCGATAACGACCGAAATAAGGTGCACGTTCTATTACCCTATTGCCCAGTCATGCGGTCTCCATCTCGGGTGCATCCCACTTTTGTAAATGTCATTCTGTTCGCGTTAGCGGCTCTGAAAGAGGGCGTTGCTGAATCAAGGGATGAACCTGGGAGGGACCGGGACATCGTCGAACTTGAGGGAGTGAAGTAGCAGGCGTACAGAGTGAGCCAGCATTTCTACGGACTTGGAGTAGCAGAGCGTTTTGC
>JAESGQ010000073.1_pt1 | contig 16941 bp, 16 predicted proteins | sample 9266251 | NCBI WGS metagenome assembly JAESGQ01 (sample SAMN17056778, study PRJNA650883) | algae metagenome | isolation source: Kaiparowitsia implicata GSE-PSE-MK54-09C and co-occurring heterotrophs from... | place: USA: Kaiparowits Plateau, Grand Staircase Escalante National Monument, UT ... | reverse complement strand
TTTGGAGGTGGTCCGATTGCGCGGAGCATCTGCCTTGCGCTTGACGCCGTACTCGGACCACGTCTGGAAAATCTCTGGGTCAGGACGCGCTCCCTGGCAACGGCCCAGACCTTTGCTTCATCCCTCGGTCCGATCTCTTCCACCATCACTCCGGTGGCGGACAATGCCAACCTGAGAGAGGCGGACCTCATCATCACCGCTTCAAACTCAAAGTTTCCGCTCTTTGAGGCTGCCGAAGTCGAACGAAATGCAACGGTCCTTCATCTGGGTGGGGACGAGACGCCTTTTGAGTTCATTTCTCATGCCCTCAAAAATGGCACTGTCGTCTGCGACGACATTGCCATGGTCAGTGCCCGCAACTCGCAGTCCATCGCCCTTCACTTCTCGCGACGCGGTTCTACCCTCGAAAGAGAAGCCCCAGGCTGCGGTGTGCGAGGACTTCCAGATTACCTCGCCGCGGCAGCGCAGGAGACTGGCCCCACCCATATCACCTGCGTGGGTGTGCCCAGCCTCGACCTCTATGTGGCCCAATATGTCTATGAAACCTACCTTGCAGCGGCATCCTCGCCCATGACAGGGCTGGCCAACGACAATGCTGGCTCATGAGCCAGTTACCTCATTTCACCGGGCGCCTGGCTGACAGGATACTGCACTATCGAGCCCAGGCACTGCCAGCTGCGATACGGTCCAAAGCGATCGACTGCGTCCTGGATAACGTCGCCGCCTGCCTCGCCGGCGTATCGAGCCAACCGGCTCTATCGGCCCGGCGGATGGCCCACGCAACCTTTGCCAGGGGAGAGACACAGGTCTGGTTCTCGGAGAGCCGCTTCAGCCCCACCGGCGCTGCCTTCTGCAATTCCATGGCGGCATCATCTCTGGATTTGGACGACGGACACCGTCTGGCACGTGGGCATCCAGGCTCCGCGATCGTGCCGGCGATCCTGGCGCTGGCCGCGCATGAACATTATTCCACCCCCCGCATACTTGCGGCCACCGCTATAGGCTACGAAGTGGCCGTCGCGACCGCTGCCGCCCAGCAATATGATCGGGCCCAAACCCATCAGTCGGGGCGATGGACCGGTCTGGGCGTGGTCGCCGCTTGTGGGTATCTCCTGGGGCTCGAGCCCGATCAGCTCGCAAATGCCCTCGCCATCGCCGGCGTGTGGGCACCCAATCAACAGGCCAACGGCAGTTCAGGCTACGCATCCCAGACCGGGAACTGGGCCAAGGAAGGCATTCCAATAAGTACCATGCAGGCCCTGATGGCAGTCGATCTGTCCCGGACGGGTTTTACCGGACCGATCGATCTGTTGGACCATCCCTCTCACTATGACTTTGGCCATCCCATAGACTTGAACCTGGCCCCCACGCTGATCCTTGATACCTATTTCAAGCGATATGCCTGCTGCCGCTATATCCATCCTGCGCTCGACGCCTATTCGGCTCTGGGCGATATAGAGCCAGCCAGCATTGCCCGGATTGAGGTGTCCACCTTTGGCTGGGCGTTGCGCCTTGCCAACAAGCTGGTGCCCGATAACCTTGTGGACATTCAATTCAGCCTGCCCTTTTGCCTGGCGATCCTGGTCCTGCATGGCCCGCGGGCGCTCTTGCCGATTTCGCAGTCAGTGCTTGGCGATGCCCGTATTTCCGCCCTTGCTGGCCAGGTTCATCTTGTTATCGATCCATTGATCGACCGCCGCTTCCCGGCCGAGACCCTGGCGAGTGTGCGTGTGACCCTTCAATCCGGAACCGTTCTTGAAAATGCTGGCCCCATTGGGCCATCCGTTCTTTCTCCCACTGACGTCAGGGAGAAGTTCAAAAATATTGCCAGTGGCCGACTGTCGGAAAGCCTCATCCAGCAGATACTGGACGCCACTGATCCCGAAAACTGCAATATCAACAAGCTGTTGCTCGCACTCACCCAGGACCCGCTGCTCTGCGAACCCTGAATTTCTACCACTGGTGTCCTCAGGTCACCGTGGGGGGCGCCGAATTAGCAATGGTGCCATCCATCACGACCAGTTGGCCGCCTATGATGACATGGCGCACTCTGGCGAGGTTCAGACCGTCGGCGACGACGATGTCTGCCCGCTTGCCGATCTCCAGGCGCCCCGCGTCGTTGAATGCGCCGAAGATAGAAGCCACATTGCCCGTTGCCAGAGATAGCGCCTGGGGCGCCGATAGCTGACCTTTCACCACCATGCGATGAACCGCTTCGAGGATTCCGTCCCAATGGCCTCCGGCAAAGTCCGTCGAGAGCGTGTCGACCAGTTTCTCGCCAATCAATGCATCGAGGTTTTCAGCGCTGTTGCGCCAATGCGTCGAGATGCAGTCCAGCGTGCTGACGTCGATCTTTACGCCGCACTCGCGCAGAAGTCTGGCATTCGCGACCGCTTCCTCGGGGGAGAACGAAGGGTGGTTAGAGTGGGCGGCAATCAAACGCGCCGAGGGGAAGGCGCGCGCCAGCGCCAGGATATGGTGCGCCGACGGCAGCGCATTGTGCAGGATCGCTGGCAGGCCTGTTCGCTCCGATAGCTCAGCCAGTTCTGCAAGACCCAGGAAAGCGTTGCGCATAGGCTTGAGGACTGATGCGGCGACGGCCTTCGCTACTTTATCCGCCGAGGCACTCTCCAGCAGATGGAGTTCATCGCATAGAGCGACAAACCGATCGTTCGGTGAAGGCTGTAGGTCCTGCAAGGAGCGTCCGAGAAGGACTTCCTTGAGGCGCTTTGCCTCGCTCGCGTGGACGAGCACTCCGGTGACCTCGGCAATGGCCTTGGGCAAAAAGGCATAGTCCTGCGCGCCACCGCCAAGGGTCTGACCGCCTCCCCCTTCGCCCAACGCCACCGCTCCCTGCAAGATGACCTCCTCAGCCGAAACGGCCAGATGACGTGGTCCCAGCCCGCTGCCATCAATGTCAAAAGCCGCGGCCCTGGAGCTGGGCGAATGTGCTGTTGTCGAAAATATACGCAATGGGTGCGGGGCGCCCGATGGATCGGCAATATCGTCGGGAAGGCAGAGACCGCAAACATTGAGAAGAGTCGTGGTGCCGCTCAGCAGGTGACGATTGCGATAGTACCTGACGTCGTCGGCATGAAATGGCTTTGACCCGCTGGGCATGACCGGTCCAAAGGTGCAGCCATGAGCGTGGCTGTTGATCACACCTGGAAAACTCGTTGCGCCGCCCACATCCAGAATGGGCGTGCCCTCCAGTGGCAACTGGTCCGAACCCAGTGACACCGCCGCGATTTTGCCGTCGCCAATCCCTACGTGGCCCTTTGGATGGATGGTCTTTCCATCGCCCGTGATGATCGCCGTATTGGCTATGATGAGATTTAGGCCTCTACCCTCAACCATTACGCGGCTCATCGGGTAGTGGGTCGGGCGCTTCGAGTATGTATCCTGCGGACCGTATGGTGCGGATAACGTCGCCCCCGCTTTGCCCCAGGACCTGCCTGAGCCGGCCAATATGGACATTGACCGTCTTGCGGTCGACATAGCGCCCCTGCGGCCATGCCGCCTGGATCAAGGCATCGCGGGAACAGATCTGCCCGGCGTGCTCGACAAGGTGCCGGAGCATTCTGAATTCGATTGGCCCCAGATGGATGACCCGACCGTTGCGTGAGACACGGTGTCGGTCGAGATCGATATCGATGTCTGCGTATCGCAGGCCCGCTTGCCCGGCCCGGCGATGCCGCAGGCCCGCCGGTCGGCCAGCCAACTCCGCCAGAAAGTCTAGCAACTTACCGGGTGTGATCGGACGAACGAAGCTTTCGTCTATCCCCGCCTTCATCAAATCCAAATATTGCTGCTCCGCACCCGGAGCGATCAATGCCACCCGCCTGATGCCAAATGTTGCGGCCTCATCCTTGAGCTCGAGGCACGCCTTGATGGCGAGCGGATCACCCGGCCGGCAGTCAAGCAGGATCGCGGCTGGATTGATCTCCTGGCTAAGCTGGACGACTTCTGCGACGCTAGAGGCGAACGACACCACGAACCCGGCCTCGGATAGGATGTGGGAGAGCAGCAGATAATAATCGGCGTCAGTGGATGCGATCATAATCGAAACCATTCGACAGTCCTGACGATCGGCCCATGGATGCTGGCGGCGCGCGGTTCAACCAGCAGGTACGTCTTGAGGAACCTGGTTTACGCTGCGCAGATCAGCTCGGCTGTGCGAGAGAAGTCGTGGTCGCCACCAAAAACAGGCTCGGACAGCCCGAGCCGCCCTCTCATGGTGGAGAGCACGTCCGGGGAAACCTCGAATGCGCCGCAACAGACCGGAAACCGACCGAAACCGTCCGCGCGGCCAAGCTCGTGAACCCGCGCCCCTGCCCGGGTATAAATCCGCTTGAAGTGCGGTTCATAGTTTGAGATCAGCGTGTGAATGTTGTGGGACAAAGCAAATTCGCAAAGTCCTACAAGCAGCAAACTGAAAGCGCGGCCCGCCGGCATGTTGGGGTAGTCGCTGCTCAGCGCCAGCTCATCAAGACACATCCGGGTGCCTTCCCAGATCCCCGGTGCCGTCAGCGCCGCTGCGTCGGGAAACGTGCTCCCAAAGACATCGTGAAGGAGCGTGGGGCCCGTCGTCGGCAGCAATCTGACACTGCCGTAGTGCCGGGATCGTTCCCGGTCACACCAGACCAGGTAGACCGGGTTGCAATCGTCGTAGACGTCGACCTCTTTGTCGCCCTCGATGCCGACATCCCAGTTCAGCGTATCGAAGAACACGCGCTTGCGCGTTTCAAACATCTGCCGCAGCACCCTTCGATATTGCGGTCGTTCGAATGTCTGTATCGAGACGATCATCGCCGGTCCCTCCCCGCCCATGTTTGGCCGGAACCATGCCTATGACGGAGCGATTGCGGTATCCCCCCAGATTGGCCCCCCGTATTGTGGGGGGTCACGGCCAGGGATTGATAAGGCGAAGATGAACGGCGCGGGTAACCGCAGCGGAAAGGGTGGGGCATCCCAGCTTTAGCCGGGCTGATTTCATATAGTCCCGCACTGTGTGCTCGGATAAGCCCAGGATGAGCGCGATGTCCTTTTGGTCTTTCCCCAATGCAGTCCAATGCAGGCATTCGATTTCTCTGGGGTAAAGCATCGGGACAGGATCGTCTGCACCATAGAGTTCCCCAATTGCAATCCGATGGATCAACAGGCCAAGTTCGATCCATTCCTCGGCAAAACGCGCCGTCAGGACATGCCAGCTCGCCGGGGGGAGCTGCGAGTTCACCGATAGCATCGCACGCCGCTTGGCCCTGTCAGTGATGGGAATGGAATAGCCCTGCCCACCAATTCCGTGCCGTTCTGCGTCTTCGAGAAAGGGGCGATCGGCGGAAACAATCTCGATCTCGCTCCAGTCAAAGGGAAGCGCTCGGCCAAATCCTGCGCGAACAATGGGATCGATGCCGACATAACCCTTGAGAAGGTATCGGGCCACCCATGCATCGGGGTAGGTCGTGCGCACGAACGGAGCATCCACACCACCCACCACTGTCTGCGCCAGGTGATAGGTGACATTGGCCAGCCCATAATAGTCCCGCACAAGTTGCAAGGCTTCCGAAACCGTCTTCGTAGTCGCTACACTGTCGAAGAGCGCTTCGAACTTCCGGTGCCGTGCTTCATCCTGCCAGTTCACGATACTGCGTAGGCGCAAGCCAGTAAGAACTCATATCCGCTTGTCTTGTAACCCATACAATTCCCCCTTGTGCCCCTGCACCATCCGCACTCTAGACCCTGACCTGATATGTCTTCAATTACTCGTTCGGCAACACCAGTATTGCCGGGAGCCGAAATCCTCTAGCGCCTCTTCTTCATTGCCCTGAGATCGTCATCGGCCACTTCGCCCGCGCATAAGTGGTAGTGGAGCCGACGCGATTGCACGGGACACTGCTGCGCTGATGGGCGGACGTTGGTCGGCTCAAATCAATTCATGTCGCACGGCAACGCGTACTGCGTGAGCCGTGTTGACCGCGCCCAACCGTTCCTTTGCTTCAACCAGGTGCCACCGCGCGGTGCTGGGCGATATGCTAAGCAGTATGGCGATTTCCGGCGTTGTCTTTCCGAGGGATGCCCAGGTCAGACAGGCTAACTGGCGGCTCGTCAGTATAGGTTTGACGGGCGCTCGGTCCCCCTCGACGAGCTTGGCGAGCCAGACATGGACGAGCGCCGCGGCCGTGATCGCTTTGACAGGATTGTCCAGCCTGACCCTTTGAGCCGTGCTGCTTTCGGCACTGGCCATGGTCAGCATTGCGAAGCGACCATAGCTGGCGGGGATTGGGATAGTAAGTCCCGAACTGATCCCGAATTCTTTCGCCTGATCGAAGAACCCTCTCGTTGCGGTGTCCTGGAAAGCGGCATCGGTTCGGCTCCAGAAAAAAGGCCGCATATACTGGCGCGCCAGCCGGACCACCGGATCGATGACGGTGAAATTATGCTCGAGGTACCGCATCTGCCACTGAGCCTGATAGCTCGACATACCGGTAATTTCCATGCCGCCGTTGCAGACATAGGTGAACTCCTCAAAGCCGCTCTCTTGGGTGAGTTTTCTCAGCGCCCATCTGACGCCGTTTCTGTCCGGCTGTTGCTCGAGCTCATCAATGAAGATGTCAAGTTCGCTGTCTATTGCACGAGACCCGCTCATAATAGTCCTCCGCTACTAGTGAGTTAACTGCCAACATAATTCTAACTCTCGTTCATCGTGGGTCAAACGATCTTTGCTTTCAGACTTTTTTATTTAGGTCGATCAACTCATCTGTTGCAAGCTTCTGGGAACAGTTCAGATGAACCTGCCCGCTGTAATTGTCTTCCAGCCAGGGCGACCTGCAGCTGACAAAGGCGGGAAACTTGCGCTTCGGCAATTACCTCCGAGATCATCGGAAGGCTCGGGGAAAAACGATGTCCTGATCCACCAGGACGTTGAACTGATAACCGGGCCGGATCTCGAGGGTCGGCTGCACATCGAGGTTCCGCGAGACGGTCTGCTCCGATAACTGGCCGAACGTCTCAGCAAAGGAGCGCCGCGCGGCGTCTTCGGCGCTGCTTGCCGCGCCTGTGCCCATTCGATCCTGAGGGATCATCATCTCGGTGCCCGCCCCGATCAGGGCCACCAGAACTGCCGAGCCGAAGGTCTGGAAATAGCGATTGTCGACCTTGTCGGTAAAGCCGCCATAACCGGCCGCATCCGTGCCGGCCATGCCCCCGAGCTGGAGGGTGGAGCCGTCGGGAAAGACGATGTCGGTCCAGATGACCAGAACACGGCTCTGCCCAAACGCCACTTCTGAGTCATATCGGCCAAAGAGCTTTGCTCCCTGCGGAATGAGCAGGTGCCGACCCGTGGCGCTGTCATAGACATTCTGTGAGACCTGAGCCGTGATGCGGCCTGGAAGATCGGAATTGATCCCACTGACGAGGGTCGCCGGGATTACCGAGCCCCGCTTGAGCTCAAAGGGTGACATCTGTGGCACCACCGCATTGGGCAGATAGCCTAGCTCGGTAGCATCCTCGTTAAAGAACTGCTCTTTGCCGGCCTGACCATTGGGATCAGGGGTCGGCCAGCCGGCTGGCATGGCCGCGGAGTTGAGATCGGGGGCGCGCGGCGGCCAGGTCGTCACAGCCGGCCCCGCCATATTTGCGTCGGCGTTTGCGACGGCAAGGCTGGTATTAAGATCGCTCAGACTGACGCCGATCGGCGAGTCCATAGCCGCGCCGTCTGCCTGCAGGCTTGCCATGCGCTGCCGCTGCAGTTCACGCAGCCACTGCTCCTGGTGATCTCGCTCAAGACGCGCACGCCAATCCTCTTCCGACCCGAGCCCTGTTCGGTCGGCCCCAGGTTCGTTTTCGACGACCCGGAAGGGGTTGCCCGCTGTATCGATCGTTTGGGCGGGGGTGGGCTGAAGGATGACAGGCCGGGGTTCTCCGATGATGCCATCGGGAATACCCCGCTTGAGCTGGTCAGCATCACTGGATGCGGGCCTGGTCGTTCCCGGCGCATCCTGCCCGCCTCCGAACTGCAGTCCTCGTGAGTTGAGGCCAAAAATGATGACCCCGAAGAACAGGACCACGAGCCCAATCGCTATCAGGATCGGCAGGCGATTTAGGCGTCGGATCCGGAAGCCAGATCTTGTATCCCCGCCCAGTTGCAAGGATTCCGTCATGGCGTGCCTTCTGCGCTGCGCGCCATAACCGAGAGCGGACTGACAGGTTCGGCGCCGGCCGGAGACACCTTGTACATACGGGTCAGCTCGACCGCAGGTGTCGATACGCGCACCAGCACGCTGCCCTCAAAGTCATCGACGACATAGGCGAGCGGAACTGTCGCGCCATTGCCCGCCTTCTGGTCGGTGACAATTGCGTAGCCCTGACCCTTGAGCGAGGTCTCGAGCGCTTGACCGAAGGCTGAGCCATCCAGGGTCAAGGCGATCGTGGTATTGCCTGGACCTAGCTGCTCGGTCAGGCGACCGGCCATGTCACTGGCAATGGCTCCGGCGGCTACTGGCGTCAGGTCCGCCGTGACGGTGCTTCTCACCAGTCCTGCCCCGCCCAAGGTCTGGCATGCAGCCAAGGTCATGACGAACACCAGGGCGGCAATGCGCCCAAGAACAGAAGACACTGGCATGACCCTAGCCTCCCCGCCTTATGGTGATCTTCTGCTGCTTGCTCCCGACACCGGCCACCAGAATGGCGTGGTCGATATAGTAATCGACCACCATCATGGTGCCGTTCATGCGGTAGTTGACGATGCGGTTCTGGCCACCCGAAACGACAAAGAGAACCGGTGCATCCTGGCCCGATATCGCCGAGGGGAACTGAATATAGGTCTTCTGGCCGTCGCTATAGATCCGGGTCGGCCGCCAACCGGCCGTGCCCGACACCTGGAAAGCGAAGTTAAGCTGATCCGCCGGCACCCCCGCGCCAGGCACGATGCTTGCCTCTATCCGTGCATTGATCTCGGCAAAGGCCGCATTCACGTCCTCAGGATATTCAAACCCGACCCGTGCCATATACTGGCTGTGATGGGAGGACAGCTTGATGTGGTAGGTCCGACGCGAGGTGGTCACGACCATCGAGGTCTCAAGTCCCGCCTCGGATGGTTTGAGGATTAGATGCACTGCCTGAGCGCCCAGCGCCCCCGACGTTGCCGGTTCGACCTTCCAGCGAACAGTGTCGCCGATAAGCACGTTTTGGACGATCTCGCCCGCCTGTAGCTCAATGTCGCATACTTGTAGCGGTGAGCAGACAACTGAGGGCTGTACCTCGCCATAAAGGAAGATCACCTTGCCGTCGGGGCCGCGGGTGACCACCCCCTGCTCGTCCTGCCACTGGCCCGAAAGTATGGTGCCGCGCGCCTCGTTGCCGCTGAGGTCCTGAGCCTTAGCCGCAATGGTGGCAGCGGCCAGTATCAGGCTGGCGCTCACAAGGTGGCGCCGGAGGGTGGACCAGGTCATGCAGAATTCCTTTCCAGCGTTCATAGCTGCGCCGTCCAGTCAAAGTCGGTGAGATAGAGCCCGATAGGATTGAGGCGAATGACCGCCTCGTCCTGCGGCGGTGTCAGAGTGACAGTGGCCACCCCACGGAAGCGGCGCACGGCAAGTTCCTTCCCCTGCCGGTCGCGCTCATATTCAGTCCAGTCGACCTGATAGCTCTGCGTGGAGAGCGGGACGATGTTGGTGACTTCGATAGCAACCGTCAGCGTGCGGGCCCGGTCGAAGGGGGACTGGGCCCGGAACCAGGAGTTCACCTTGATCGTCGCCGGCTCACCGCTGCGTAAATGGGCGTAGGTGCGGTCAACATACTGTTTCTGGACAACCGCATCCGGGGTCACCGAACGGAAACTGGCGACAAAGCTACCCAGCGTGGCGCGCACCACACGCGGATCGGCATAGTCGATCTGCTGAGGGAAGCCGATGCTCGCAGCAGTGCCAAGCCTGTCGACCTCGACAATGTAGGGAACGAGCTGCACCTGGCTGCTCTGATAGAGCGCGTAGGAAAAGCCAATTGTCGCCATTGCCATGCCGGTGACGCCGACAATGCGCCAGGCGGCCGCGGCTTTCACATAAGAGCCATAGCGCTCGTTCCATTCCTGGCGCGCGGCAATATAGGGGTTATCCGGGGGCTTGGTGCCGGCCATGGTTCTTACGCTTTCTCGTCAGAATTGGGTCTGGTGCCAGATCGGCCCTGGCTCTGGTCGAGTTTGGCATTGGCAAGGCCCAGCGTGGACGCACCCCAGCTGCCCGGCACGCCAATGGCCTTGTCGCGCGCTGCCGAGGCCACGGCCCCGCCAGCGGCGCCGATACCGCTAGCCATTCCCTTGAGAGCCGCCGCGCCGAAGCCGCTGCCGGCCGCTCGAGCGTTCGAATAGGCGGAAGCACCTGCCCGGGCGCCGCCCCAGCCAAGAGCGGCCCCGCCGGCCGCCATGCTTGCCGCCTGCCCGCCATGGCGAATGACTTCCATACCGCCAGTGACCGAAACGCCTTGAACGACGCCCTGGATGATGTTGGGCACATACATCGAGATGATGAAGACGACGACCGAGATGCCGGCAATGGCCAGTGTCGTCACGAAATCATCCGGTCCAGCACGGCTGCTCGCTAGGCCCTGAAGGACCTCCGAGCCGATGCGGGCGATCATGACCAGTGCCATCAGCTTCATGCCGACCGAGAAGGCATAGACCAGGTAGCGGATGGCAAAGTCCTTGGTAAATGAGGACCCGCCTAGCCCCAACATGATCATGCCAGCCAGCAGGCCCACATACATTTCCACCATGACGGCGATGAAGATCGCGGCGACCAGGCTGAAGGAGATGACGACGACAACCATGGCAAAGACGGCGGCGATAGCGAGGGCATTGTCCTCGAAAAGGCCGAACCGGGCCTGTTCCGACATTGCCGCTGCCACTTCAAGGCCAGCATTGAAAACGTCGGCCGGCGAGGCCGAGCCGCCATCGGCGCCAATGGCAAAGAGACTATCGACCACATCCCAGGCAAAGGCCGGACCCTGTTCCAGAATGAAGACGAAAAGGCCAATAAAGAGAATGCGGCGCACCAGCTCGGCAAACCAGCTGTCGAGCGAGGCTGCGGCCAGTGCCAGCCAGACTGCGGCAATCCCCACTTCAATGCCGGCAAGGATCCAGAACAGGGACCGTGCCGCATTCATGACCGTGGTCTCCCAGCCCTGCGCGGCCGAGATGACCTCGTTCTCAAGCTCGGTAAGCAGCGACCCGTTCTGAGCGAGCGCCGGGGTAACGAGCAGCAGAAGGGAGGCCGCTATGGCCGTGGAACGGCGGCCGACACCTACAGATACCATGGGGGGCGCAAGCCCCCGGCCATTGGTTGTGTCTCGTCTTGCTGCCAGTCCCCACCACAACGACGCCCGAACAGTAATCCAGAGCGGCTTCACCAGCGGGGCTCCATCATCTGGCCGCCTGTCGAGGCGGGCGGCGTGTAGTTGAAGAAGTCCTCGCGGCGCGCCTGGGCCAGGTCCTTGGCCGCCTGTTCAGATTGATACCAGGTGGCCATCATCGTCACCTGCTGAGACACCAGCCCCCGCAACTTTTGGACCTGGGCCACCTGCTGGGCCGCGATGTCGTGACCGACCTGCAGCGCCTGCATTTGTCCGAGGGCGCTTTCCGACATACTGCGCAGCTGCGACATGGTCCCTTCTTCGGAACCGAACTGCTCGGAGGTGAGGCCCGCAGCCTTGAGTGTCGCTGCGATCGTCTGCCGATTGGTGTCGGACCAGGATTGATAGCTGTCTGAAAAGCCTGTCCCATTTGCAAGGCCCGTCTCAAACTCGGCAAAGCTCTGAAAACGCTGCTTCAAGACATTGTCGAGGTTGCTCATGGAGAAGGCGATGCCATCGCCCTGCGGCACCAGTTGCTGCAGGCGCGTCAGGTCGGCCTCAACCTGCCCCCAGACATGATCGGGTAGGACGCGGGTATTTTGCAGCATGTTCTCGTAGATGCGGAGCTGGTTCTGAATCTGCTCGGCAAGTTGACCGATCTGGGTCACCTGGTTCTGGATCTGCTCGGCCGACTGGCCGGCCAGACCCACCAACTCGGCATTGTTCAGTAACTGCGTCCACTCTGTGGCTTGCCCCGTAAAGATGAAGGCTCGAGCCGGCGCAGGCATCAGGGTCCCGGCGACCAGTAGAGTCATGGTCAGCAGCCTAGTCGTCAGCAAGAAGCGCTTGGGCATTCTTGACTCCTCTTTCCGTGAGCCAGGCGACGGCCCACATCCTGCTTTGGGTTTCGCTAAGTTCTTGAATGCGCTTGATATTGTGTTTCCCAGTCGCGCCTACAAACGCGAGGGTCACGGGCCCGAGGGCCATGTCGAACAGCCGTCGGCCCTCAGGTGAGGCCACGTAATATTCCCGCTTGGGTGTTGCTGCAGCGACGATCTCAATCTGCCGCTCGTTAAAGCCGATCCGCTCGTAGAATTCCCGCGTCCCCGGTTCGCGAGCCGCGCCATTGGGCAGGCAAATCTTGGTCGGGCAACTTTCCTTCAGCACGTCTATGATGCCCGAGCGTTCGGCGTCTGAAATGGACTGGGTGGCGAGCACAACCGCACAATTGGCCTTGCGCAGGACCTTGAGCCATTCGCGGATCTTGTCCCGGAAGGTGGGATGACCAAGCATCAACCAGGCTTCGTCGAGGAGAATGAGACTGGGATTGCCGGTCAGGCGCTTCTCGATCCTGCGAAACAGATAAAGCAGCACCGGGACGAGGTTGCGCTCGCCCAGATTCATCACTTCCTCGATCTCGAAAGTCTGGAGCGAACCGAGCTGCAGACCGTCCTGCTCGGCATCGAGCAACTGTCCCATCGGACCGTCGATGGTGTAATGGAGCAATGCATCCTTGATTTCGCGCAGCTGTACGCCGCTGACGAAGTCTGACAGCGATCGTCCGGGCGCAGAGGACATCAGCCTGATTTGTCGGGCGATGGCGTTGCGATGGTCGGGTGTCACCTTGACACCCTGCAAAGCGATCAGCGTCTCGAGCCATTCGACAGCCCAGGCCCGGTCCTGATCGGTTCCCAACTCCGCCAGTGGGCAGAAAGAAAGAGCCGAACCGCCCTCCCCTGCCCCGATCTCGTAGTGATCGCCGCCTGCGGCCAAGGTCAGCGGCAGGAGCGAGCGGCCCTTGTCGAAAGCAAAGACCTGCGCATCTGCGTAGCGCCGAAACTGTGCCGCGATAAGTGCCAGCAGGGTTGATTTGCCCGATCCAGTTGGCCCGAAAATCAACGTATGACCGACGTCGTCGACATGCAGGTTTAGGCGGAACGGCGTTGAGCCGCTGGCCACGTACATCAACGGCGGCGAACCCGGCGGGTAAAACGGGCACGGGGCTGTCGCTGTCCCAGACCACACGGAGTTGACTGGCATGAGATCTGCCAGGTTGGCAGTGCTGATCAGCGGTTCACGGATATTGGCATAGCTATTGCCGGGCAGGCTGCCGAGATAGGCCTCGGTGGTGTTGAGCGTTTCAATGCGGGCGCCAAAACCCTCTGCCTGAACCAGCCGGCGCACTGCCTCAGCCTGTTCCCGCAGCCGTCCATCACCGGAGCCAAACAGGACGATAACGGGCGTATAATAGCCGTAAGCGACCAGCTGCGAGCTCGCCTGCGCAATTGCATCCTCGGCCTCAGCCACCATGATCATGGCGTCCTGGTCGACCGACCGGCTCTGGGTTTGGAACAGTTGGTCGAAGAAGGGACGGACCTTTTGCAGCCACTTCTTGCGGGTGCGCTCCAGCTTCTGGCGTGCCTCCTGCTCGTTGAGGAAGACGAAGCGGCTCGACCAGCGATAGCTCAGCGGCATCAGATCGAGTGAATTAAGGATCCCCGGCCAACTCTCGGCCGGAAAGCCGTCAATCGCTACGACGGCGAGATATCGGCCGTCGACGACCGGCGAAAGGCCATGCTGCAGCTCGGCCGTCGCCAGCCAGTCGAGATACATCGGTATCTCGGGCAGGCGGACCGGGTGGTTCTCACCGGAAATGCAGAAGCGGATGAACTGGAACAACTCGTCATACCGCACGTCGCGGTTGATCGTCGCGTCGCGCACGGTGCGCGTCACCATGCGGCGAATGGACAAAATGTTGCCCAGATACTGCTCGACCTCTCGAATTGATGTCTGGAAACTGTCAAGGACCGTGTCGGCATAGCTCGTCGAGCGGCTTTCGTCGTCGGAATAGACATAGCGGGTCATTGCCGATTTTCGCGGCTCGGGCGGCCGGTACGTGAGGATCAGGGCGTGCTGGCTTTCGAAGTGGCCGTGCTCGGCCTCAAAATGCCGGCGGCGTTCGGCCTCGATTGCCCGGGTGACGGCGTCCGGAAAGAAGGACTGGTCCGGACTCGGGTAGGACATGGTTGGCAGCCGAACCGCCTCGACCTGGATCATCCACCCGCTACCCAGACGCGCCAGAACGGTGTTGATCTGGCGCGACACCTCGTTGCGCTCAAGATTGGTGGAACTTTCGCAATCTGGTCCGGCGAAGTACCAGCCAGCCATCAGCGCCCCATCCTTGAGCAGGAGGACACCGTCGGCGACGAGGCCGGCATAAGGGAGCAGATCGGCAAAGGATGCTCCGGCGTGACGGAACCGCTTAAGCGCGACCATGGCCGGTCAATACCTCCGCCAAGGGGAGGATGTCGGCCGGTAGCTGCGCCTGTAACCCACATGACGCAGATAGACCTGCCGCATCATCGGATCGGCCTTGGCCATCATGCGCAGTACGCCAATCACCGCGATCCAGATGGCCATGCCAAAAAGGACCGAGAACCAGGTCAGCACCACAAAGATCAGGATGACGGTGGCAAGACCGGTCAGCAGCACCAGCTCCCGATCAGCCCCCATCAGGTGGTTGGGGCGCGACAGAGCCCGATGAATGCGTGAGCAGGCAAGAGGAACGCCGGGTTCAGCCATCATGCGCCTCCCCTGCCCTGCTCGGCTTGCTCGGTAATTACCCCGATGGACGCCCCTGATGCGCCGAACAGTTCGACGATCTGCGTGGCGCCCAGCAGAATGCCGGCGACGAGCACGACATAGACCAGCCGCCGCGCGAAATCGTTGAGTTCACCGCCAAAGATCAGCATGCCGCCGGCAACCGCCACCGCAGCGAGCGCAATAAAGCCTGCGACCGGACCGGTAATCGATTGCTGAATCTGTTCGAGCGGTCCCTCCCATGGCAGACCGCCGCCGGAGCTGGCCATCGCTGGAGCCGCCAGCACAGGCACGGCGAACATCAACCCGATCCAAGCTAATTTGCGAAAGTCATGCGGCATGAATGTCCTCATCGATCTGGGCGCAATGCACCGTCTGGTATTGCGCGCCGTTGAAACCATTGACGTGCATCACGTCGCTCACCCGTCGTCCGCGACCTGCCCGTTCGATTGAAAGCACCAGATCAACCGCTTCCCCGATCACGGCATGCATGGACTGCTGGCTGACCTCGGCCGTGAGCTGCTCGAGCCGCCGCAGTGCCGACACAGCGCTATTGGCATGGATGGTGGTCACACCACCTGGATGACCGGTATTCCAGGCTTTAAGGAGCGTGAGAGCCGCCCCGTCGCGCACCTCGCCCACAATGATGCGATCGGGACGGAGCCGCATTGTGCTCTTGAGAAGACGACCCATGTCGGTGTAGTCGCTGGTGTGCAGTGCGACAGCATTTTCCGCCATACAGCGGATCTCCGCCGTGTCCTCCAGGATGACTATCCGGTCCTCGGGTGCGGCTGAGACGATCTCGGCGATCACTGCGTTGGCCAGCGTCGTCTTGCCCGACCCTGTGCCGCCGCAGATGACGATATTCAGTCGGGAAACAACCGCCTGGCGGATTGCCCGAACCTGCGCGGCGGTCATGATCCCCCCCTCGACATAGTCATCGAGGGGGATGAGGCGCGACGCGCGCCGGCGGATGGTAAAGCTTGGTGCTGCCACGACGGGCGGGAGCAGGCCCTCAAAGCGGTGCCCGCCGATAGGCAACTCCCCGGAAATAATTGGTCGTGTGCCATCGACCTCGGTCTGGAGGGCGTGAGCCACGCTGCCGATAATGATCTCGGCGGCGCCAGGATCGAGTTTGGCAACCGGGCTAACCCCCTGCCCCAGTCGCTCGACAAACAGCCGGCCGTCCGGATTGAGCATGATTTCGACGACGGAGGCATCGTCCAGCGCCTGGCAAACGGGCATGCCGAGCGCCTCCCGCAGTTTCCGAACCAGCCGATCCCGCGACGAACGAACCGAAGTCCCGCCGTTGAATGGGTGGATCGCCTGGTTCTGTTCTTCACCTCTGTCCGTCATTGGCCAACGCCCCTTGTCTGCGACTGCGCGCAATAGAAGGACAGGGACGCGACTCGGTCACCCTGTCAGAAATGAGGGGGTGACCGCACGGGCGGCGTCGGTTTGGCTAATCGGAGACAAATGTTCGGCAGCTCGGTGGTGCCGTAACTGTGGCTTTCACAGGATAAACGAGTGTTTAAGCCGTGATTAACCTTAAAAACCTTGTCAGGTCATTGGAATCGGACATACTAGCGGTAAATGGGCGCAAATCTGCAAGTTAGCGCTATTATCTTGAACCGCGGACCACAGATGCCCTCCCTCCCCTCGTTCCAGTTTGATGACAAGATTCTGGCTCAGGGAGCAGAGATATCACGCAAGCTCGATCAGCTGCGGATGGAAAAGTTCCCACCCAACGCGCAGAAGACATTGCGACGGTTTGGAATGGCCGAAGTTGCCCATTACCTTGGCGTCAGCCCGAACAATCTAAAACGTCTGCATCTTGAGGGCAAAGGGCCCGTCCCGCAAATCGCTGCGGGCGGCAGGCGGTTCTACACCGCCGAACAGATGAGCGAACTGCGTCACTACCTTGACAAGAACGGTCGCTCCGACGCGAAAAACTACGTCCCCAAGCGGAAGATGGGCGACAAGCTTCAGGTGGTCGCA
>JAESGQ010000170.1_pt1 | contig 17118 bp, 15 predicted proteins | sample 9266251 | NCBI WGS metagenome assembly JAESGQ01 (sample SAMN17056778, study PRJNA650883) | algae metagenome | isolation source: Kaiparowitsia implicata GSE-PSE-MK54-09C and co-occurring heterotrophs from... | place: USA: Kaiparowits Plateau, Grand Staircase Escalante National Monument, UT ... | reverse complement strand
GAGAGATACCTCGAGTCTTTACTTGCTTGGTTCATTTCTGCTGTTCTTTTTCTTGCTCACATCTACCCTACAACTTCACCTTAGCTGTCCCTATTGACTCAGTCTCCCTCAGGGCCTATGTTATGTGGATGAGAATTAGGTACGTAATAGGGCAGTGAGTCTAACGTTCAATACCTGGAATCTCAAGTACAGCAGCTCTGAGAACTTCCAAAAAATTTTGGAGTTTACGAGGACGATAGCGTCCTGGCAAGGAAGCAACATGAATAGCCAGCCTGGGTGCCCGCCATTGTGGTAGCAAGTCTACTAGCTTTTGGCTCTGCAAATCTTCCTCAATAAACCAACGTGGCAACACAGATATCCCTATGCCAGCTAGTGTGGCTTTGCGTAGAGCAAAGATATTATTGGTCGTCATCCGTACAAAAGGAAGCACCGTGGCTGTCTTGCCTTGTGAATTTGTCAGTGGAATGCGTCCCCCTTCAAAGGGTTCTAGCGCAACACAAGGTAGTTTTTCTAGATCAGTAGGTGTTTTAATTGTGCCATGCGCTTCGAGAAATTCGGGAATAGCAACAACCATACGCTCAACTTGACCCAAGGACTCCACGATTAGAGAATCATCTGGAACTGCGCCAATTTTGACCCAACAATCACAACCTACCTCTGCAAAGCGAATAGTCTGGTCTTCTAATTGCCAGGAGACCGAGAGCGAGGGGTGCTGCCGCTGAAACCGGAGAACAGTATCCAGTAGGTGGAGCTGGCCTAAAGCAACTGGCACGACGACCTTCAGTTTGCCGCGCAGAACGTCCTCAGCTTCCAGGTGTTTTTCCTCTAAAGCTTCCCACTCGTCTAGGATGCGGCGAGCATCGGCTAATAGCTCAGCACCAGCCGCTGTCAAGGAAAGGTCATGGGTTGTTCTGCGCATTAACTGAGCTTTGAAGCGTGACTCTAGCTCACTAAGCTGACGGCTAACCGATGGCTGAGACAAGCCCATTGTTCGGGCGGCAGCACTGATGCTACCAGCATCAGCGATTCTCACAAATGTTTGTAGCAACGACAAACGGTCTAGAGATTTGCTCATACGCGATATAAATTACAACTATTCTTGTTACTCGTCTACACAATAGCTGATGAGCCTGCGATAGTGGTTACAAGCCCAAGACAACGGAGTGGCAAACGACTAGGAACAGCTCATTCTGCACAAAAAGAGGTAATTCAAAATGCTCAATATCGCCAAAAAGAGAATGGTAGTCGCTTTGTTGATGGGGTCTGCTCTAGCAACTCCAGCGATCGCAAAAACCCTGCAATCAGAATCCGCTATTTCCGCTACAGAACCCCTAGCCACCATGCAGGCAGAGCATATTATGCTTACAACTGCTGACTATAACGAAACCCTAATTTGGTATCAAGAAAAACTAGACTTTCGCATCAAGCACGAATGGACAGTGCCCGAATTCCCCGGTCTCCAGCTTGCCTACCTGGAAAAAAATGGGTTTATTGTTGAGGTTGTAGCGTCACCAGATACACCGACGATGCCAGCTACAGAAACATTTTCTGAACGTCTGGTACAACCCGGTATTGGCCATTTTGCCTTTTTAGTTGCCGACGTGGATGCCGCGATCGCGGATTTGGAAGCGAGGGACGTTCAAATTGTCTTACCCCCGACAAGCTTTCCCGACAGTGGTCGGCGAGTTGCTTTCTTTGAGGACAACAACGGCAACTTAATCGAATTTCTCGAAGAACTCCCCCTGGGTGAACGTCAGCCCTACACAGGTGGAGAATCCTAAAGTAACCTACGAAAAGATAGAGGAATAAACCAATAATGACGAGCCATTCGATCCCATCCCTGTCAACGACCTTCAAAATTGGTGGTGAACTCTCTGTCTATCGCCTTGGTTACGGAGCGATGCGACTAACTGGGCAACCCGGTAACTTTGGTCCCTATGCTGATTGGGAGGAAGGGAAAGCCTTACTCCGTCGTGCAGTCGAGCTAGGAGTCAATTTTATTGACACAGCAGAAGCCTACGGGCCAGGGGAGAACGAGGCCATAATTGCCGATGCGCTATATCCCTACCCCTTAGACCTAGTGATCGCAACCAAAGGAGGGGTTTATAAACCAGCGCCTAATAATATCCAAGCAGATGGCAGACCGGAAAGTTTGCGACGAGGGGTAGAGAGAAGTTTGCAGCGGCTCAAGCGTGAGCAGATTGATCTCTATCAGCTACATCGACCTGACCCAAAAGTTCCATTTTCTGAATCAGTTCAGACACTAGCAGCACTTCAGAAAGAAGGAAAGATCCGGTATATTGGCCTCTCAAACGTGTCACTAGAGCAGCTTCAAGAAGCTCAAACGATTACCCCCATAGTTTCAGTGCAGAATCGTTTTAGCCTGAGCGATCGTACTCATGAAAATATTTTGGATTACTGTACTGAGCAAGGAATTGCTTTTATCCCGCATGGTTCCTTGGGTGCTCATCCGCTTAAACAGGGTACGCCCCTATCCACTACTCAAGGCATTCTTGCTAAAATTGCGCAGCACCATAACGCCAGTACCACTCAAATTGCCCTTGCCTGGTTGCTGCACTGTGCGCCGAACATCCTTCTAATTCCAGGAACAACAACGATCAGTCATTTAGAGGAGAACATGAGCGCAGGCTCATTAGAGCTTTCCCAGCAAGAGATTATCCAAATTGGCCAAGACTCTACCAAAATGTCAGTGACATAGGATGTATGAATGCCAAAGGGCAATATATAGAAGCCGCATAACGACCCCAACCACCGGACATCGATAACCTTTGAAACTCACCGACGACTTGATTGTGTTCCGGTGCATTGGGATTGTTCGACTGCAACTTACTGTACTGTGTAGCCACCATCAACCACCAAGTTATGTCCAGTAATATAAGAGGCATCATCAGAGCATAACCAAACGACTGCTTTAGCGACCTCCTCTGCTTTTCCACCTCGCTTAAGCGGAACGCTTTCCTGCATTTGTTGTAGGGTATCTTGAGGAACCTCAGCTAGTAAATCTGTCAGAATTAGACCTGGACTGACGCAATTGACCCGAATTCCTTGCCCCCCAAATTCCATTGCCGCTGTCCGGGTTAGAGCCACTACGCCTCCTTTGGCTGCGGTGTAGCTGGCGAAATTAGGTACTCCAATTACACCACCTCCTTGAGATGCCATATTGACAATCGCTCCACCCCCACTTTTGAGCAATGCTGGAATCTCATACTTCATCGATAGCCATACGGCTTTCAGATTGACGTTCAGTTCTAAATCCCATCCATGTTCTGACAGCTCAACAAGGGGGGTAGCTTTGCCAGTTCCAGCATTGTTGAAAACACAATCGAGGCGACCGTAGACTTCCAAGGTTTGATTGATGAGTGCCTCAATATCTGCTGACTTTGTGACATCAGTCTTGATGAAAAATCCATCACTGCCAGTCGCTTTGACCTGCTGAACTGTTTCTTCACCTTCCGGTTCTCTGCGAGCAGCAACAACGACCTTCGCGCCTTGTCTCGCCAGCTCAGTCGCAGTAGCTCGACCGATGCCAGAGCTTCCGCCTGTAACGATAGCGACCTTTTCACTTAATCCAAGACCCATGCTGCTAGCTCCGGTTTACAACTGTTCTTAAAGACTTTAGGAAAGATGTTAATAATTGTCTATCAGTTTCTTGCAACTGCATCCTATAAGATACTTCCCCAAGCGAGTATCACCTGATGATTGAGCGGTCGAACGTTGCTGTTCAGCGGTTGCCAACAATCTCTGCCACTCCACCGACTGACCACCAACCCGCTGCAACAGCGTTGTTGTACTGTTGGTATTACCTTAATACACAAACGGAATTAACTTCCAGGTTTGGGCTGAATAAACCTTGTATTCCTCTCCAAAGTTAGCTTCTAGCATTTTTTCTTCTACCCCAATTCGGTAAGCTCGTGAAGTAACTCCAATCACTAAAAGAGCGAACAGCACGACCCAGTTCGTAACCGCTAATCCTGCGCCTATCTCCATCAATAAGGTTCCAAGATACCCTGGGTGGCGAATCATGTTGTACGGAGCTTGATTGACAATTTCGGCGTTGCATAATTAAAAGATGAGTTAGGGTAATCTGCGATGCAATGTCCAGAATGCGGAGCTACTCACATCCGTAAGAATGGCAAGAGGAAAGGTAAACAAAACCACATCTGTGTAGCCTGCGGTCGTCAGTTTATTGATGCCTATGAGCCTCACCGAGGGTACTCGGATGAGGTCAGACGCGAATGCCTCAAGATGTACGTCAACGGCGCTGGGTTTCGAGCAATAGAGCGAGTCAAAGGGGTGCATCATACGACGGTCATTACTTGGGTGAAGCAAGTAGGTGAACACCTGCCTGATGCTTACGACCCTGAAACGACGCCAGAGGTTGGCGAACTCGACGAGTTAGAAACTTTTGTAGGCTCAAAAAAACAAGATTTGGCTGTGGACCGCCGTTGACCACTTCAGGAAAGGGATTTTGGGTTGGGTTTTGGGAGACCATAGTGCCGAGACGTTTCAACCGCTTTGGACACTAGTGGCCCGTTGGCAGTGCTACTTCTATGTCACTGATGGGTGGACGGTGTACCCCAGCTTTATTCCAGAAGGCGATCAAATTGTCAGCAAAACCTATATGACTCGGGTCGAGGGAGAAAACACTCGACTACGGCACTATCTCGCTCGGTTGCATCGCAAAACGCTCTGCTACTCCAAGTCCGTAGAAATGCTGGCTCACTCTGTTCGACTGTTACTTCACTACCTCAAGTTCGACGATGTCCCAGTCCCTCCAAGGTTCATCTCTTGATTCAGCAACGCCACAATTTCCTGTGCTTCAATAATTTGTAATGTTCTTGTATAAAACTCACCCAATGTTTTGGCAGCCCAATACCGCATAGCCAAGCCACCAAGCATCAACGTTAGTCCTATCGAACCAACAGTTGCGTTATCCCAGTAGCCGATTTGACGAGTATTTAAAATAGGCGCAGCAATAACAAGCAAGATACTGATCACGCCACTAACCCACAGCACTTGAGAACTGCCAGCATCAGCTTCCCCTGCTTTGAGACTAAGTGCCTGCTGACCTTGTCTCAGCGATCGCTCTATTACGAAATAGCAAGCAATCAAAAAATATGCCGAGACAGTTGTGATTGTCATACAGCCTTCCTAATTAGTTTGGTGGATTACCTGATGATAAATCTCTGCATCGGCAACCTTCAAGCAAGTTAACCTTGGCTAAAACAAATACGCTTCAAATACAAGCCACAACCCAGAATCAAAGCAGTACAACGTTGAAGTTGAGCCGCAAACGACGCTTAGATCGCGTCGTCGGGCTAACGGCGTTCGTCGGCTCCAACGCGAAGTTGTTGTGACTGGCAAGTTGACTTAGTGTTCCCAAGTACTAACATTTGTACCAGTCAGAACAACTACTGTTTATGCTGACTCCCTTTCCTAAATTCTGTCTAACACCCCACAGCAGGGTAGTTAGCCAGAATCAAAGTTGCATATCACCTCCTCTGGAGGGAGTTATACCAAATATCATCCGTATAACTGCCCAAATTGGAGTATTATGCCGAACTCTGCCGGGCTATCTACCCGAATTCGGATGTTATGCCGAATGAGGTCGTGATAATTACTCTCATAGAGTGTTTAGCTAGATCTTGCTCTGCATACTATGCCTACTAAGGGTGTTATACCGATGGCTTTAGCAAAGCTTTATCTCCGGTACAGAAATATAAAGAGTTTTCCTCTACATTTTGTAGTGAAAACTCTTGTTTTCTTTGGGCGATTGGTTTATTCTTTGCGATACCGGAATCAGATTCCGGTGACAAGTAAAACGCGCGCTTGGGGTTTTGGGCGCTGATTAGGAGTGCTGAGAACACTCACTAACCAGCTGACCTGACTCCTGGCTATGGCAGGAGCCAGGCTTTGATGATTATCAAGCGCCTCGCGAATGCTGACAAGTGGTTGGGTCAACCACGTCCCTGAGCGCGTTTCCTCTACAACACGCATTAGCGAGGCAAAACCCATGAGTTCAGAGATTAAGGCCTTGGTGCGATCGCACCAGGGCGACAGCAACGCGCAGATTTGGATCATCGGCACGAGAGACCAGGTGATCCATTTGATGAACGAGCTGTATGTGAAAAAGGTGGCGACGGATCGCGCGCAGTTTACGCCGATTATCCCTGCGCCGTTTATCAACGGGCAGTATATGACGGTGTTGGTGCGATCGCACTGAACCGCCGCTTAATAGAACAAACAAGCCGGGATGTGGGCGCGGTGGGCGTCATATCCTGGCTTGCGGCAGGGCTGAGGGCGTAGGCTAGTGGGGTTGGATGTTGAGATCCCAGGTGTGGTTGGATAGCCGACGGAGTAGTCGTTTTGGTGTAAGCAGGGGGCGATCGCTGACTCCGATCGCTGACTCAATGGTATTGGATGTCGATGCTCTATACGTAGCTATTATTTAGAGAATTGATATTAGCCGTGGTTTATCTAAGTCTCCAACGCAGGGGTGTGGTAGGGCAAAAGAGTTGCTGGGCAATAAGGCCAAAAAACTTTAAAGACCTTTCCTGGAAAGAATTTCAGCGATTTTTCTTGTTTCGTGCCCCGATTCCAGCTCAACTCCTGTTCAGCTTGAACGGCTCCCCTACAACCTAAGGGCTGTCATCAATTAACCTCTGATATCCCAGAAATCAACAGTCACAGCCCCTAGCCTGGTTTTTGGGTCGGGCGTGGCAACGCTCATAGCATAAGACGTTTGGTTGGAATTGATAAAACGCCCTAGCGCTTGAACCACTTGCGCCATGAAGTGGCGTTGCCCTGTCAGGCTAAATCGTAGAAGCAGTGGTACTCGCCCAGTTGAATCGGGGGTAACCAAGCCGAATTTGGCGTGAAATCGGCTGCGGAATGAAACTAATTCGGGATGTTAAGGCAAAGCAGTTGGGTCGGCGATCATTTTTTAACCAGCCAGATCAAATCGAGGGAAAACTCAGTTGACAGGAGCATCCTCAAGCAAGTAGCAGAAAATCCTTGATAGCGGCAAAATTTTGCCGTTAATCAAAGAATTGTAAAGACTGCATAGGAATCCTATAAAGTGCCTCTAGCTCTGAAACCTTAGTGTTTCTGGCCCGTCGTTGGCATCCAGCAATCAGGAGCACCGTGATTTAAGTCGATGGGGTGGGCAAACTGTTAAAGTCGCACATTGCTAGCGATGCAACAAGATTGTCTATCTACCTCATCACCATTACATTCCAAACAACTCTACGGAGAATGAACAAGAATGACTCAAACCAACTGGACTAAACTACTGCGTTTAGTGCCGCTTTCAGCGATTTTGGCTACCTTAACCCTTGGTAGTGGGGCGGCGATCGCCCTGGCCGCCGAAGAAGGCCCCATTCAAAACTTCAACTGGCTTAAAGACGAAGCCCTGCTCGACCAGGCCCTTGATGCGGCTCACACCAAAGACGACGATGATGACGATGACGATGACGACGTAGAATCGGGCGAAGTTATCTACCAGCGCCGCACCACTACCACGACGAACACCACTGTCAACCAGGTTCGCTTTAGCGATATTTCCACCAACTACTGGGCGAGCGACTTTGTCTACCGCCTGTCTGCCCTCAGAGTGGTCAGCGGCTTTCCTGGCGGCAACTTCTTACCAAGCAACAACCTCACCAAAGCTCAGTACGCCGCTATGATTGCCCGGGCATTTGATCAGCCTGTGACTCGCCAGGCCGTAGCTCTGCGCAATGTGTCTAGCAGCTACTGGGCCTATAGCGCCATTCAAAAAGCTTATAGCATGGGCTTTTTGGATATCTCTAACGGGCTGTTTGACACCAACAGCACCATGACCCGCCTCGACATGCTGGTGATGCTGGCGCGGGGCTTAAACATTACCGAAGTCACCTCGGGACAGTCGGTGGATAGCCTCTTAAGCATCTTTAGCGACGCTAGCCAAATTCCTAGCGAGTATCGCGTCGTTATTGCGGCTCTGGTCGAGCGCGGCATTTTGGTGAACTATCCCTCCCTCACTGAGCTAAATCTGTTTGGAGTGGTTTCTCGCTCTGAGGCCTGTAGCTTTGTCTACCAGGCCCTCGCCTACATGGGCAAGGTCGAAACCATTGAGTCGGCTTACATTGTCAACAACACCAATTTTTCTAGACTGAGCGAAACCGTCACCATCACCGAAACCACTACCACCGAAACCAACTTTGGCGGAGTGAATGACGACGACGATGACGATGATGATGACGACGACGATGACGATGATGATGACGACGATGATGACGACGATGATGACGACGATGACGACAACCGCAGACAGAACTGTAACCAGGGCATTGGCAATGGCGCAGAAGGCTGTGACCCCGGCAACTCTCGCCCTCATGGTGGCAGCAATGACGAGGGCGGTCGTACTCCCGGCAATCGCAACCGCTAATCTATAACCGCTGTCCTTTTGAGCGATATGAGACGTCCTTTGGGGCGTCTTTTTTTTGCCCTTGCCAACCTAAATTCGACAGATAATATCAATTCCGAAAATTTGGGCTGCAAATGGGGGGCAAGGGAGCTTCGCCCCCTTCTGGGGAACGCAGTTCCCTACTCCCCTCCTCAAACAATTCGCCGTTATGATTTAGAGAATTGATATAAAACGCGGCTTTTGGTAGGGCTTGAAGCTCGTCATCAGAGATGCTTAACGGCGGCTTATCGAGGGGGTAGGCGTAGGCGATCAAAACCGGAGACCAAATTGATGAGGAAGTTAAAGGGACTGCGGTGACGGGAATGCTCAGCAGGCATTGGCAGTAGTCGAGGTTGGTCAAGCTCATCCTCCTCGTTCATTCAACGCTTCCCTTTGCCTTACGTATATTCCTGCGTAAGTTCTGATTCTGTTTCTGTCGATTGACCTTACACTGCGCTCAACTCAATCAATCGGTGTTATGTTGACTGAGATGTGGCTTGGGGTGCTGTCCATAGTGTGGATCAAGGTGCTGCTCCAGTCGCCTGACTCGACTCTCTGCCCACCTAACTGCTGAATTTGGGTGAAGGTCATGGTGTAGCCCCAAGCAGTGCCTGCAGGAGCACCATCGAGCATCCGCAGCGGAAGGCGTTGGCGATCATACTCATTTTGCTCAGGCGGGCGATTGGGGGAATAGCCTTCTAACTCATCTAGATAGACGAGAACGCTGGGGTTAGCAAATTCTAGGACATAGCCATGCACGGTGTTAGCTTCGCTCTCATCCCATCCGCTTTCATCCCAGCATAGGGCCGGATAGCCCGCCGGAAGGTGAAAGAGGATGCCGGGGGCGATCGCCCGCCAGTAGGCCACCACATGGGCCTTGCAATAGTCAGAATAGTACAAGCCGCCCGGTTTAAGAGTGCCATAGACAAACACACGCAGCGGCTCCATCACGGGGTAGACTCCGGCGGCGGCGATTGGGTGGGCGCGCTCTGCAAGAATGGCTCAGTGGGCACGGGCACCTCTGTCATTGAACGGGCTGAGTGGATGGGCGCATCCATTAAATCTCGCATCCCTTCTTCTGCCTGAGCGCGGGCATTGGGGTGAAAGTAATCGTAAATAGTTTGCGCTAGCTTGGGGCCAATGCCAGGCACATCGGCAATTTGCATGGCATTGGCTTCGCGCACATAGTCAATCGAGCGAAAGTGAGCCAGCAGTTGTTTTTGACGATGCAGCCCCAAGCCAGGAATTTCCTCAAGGCGCGATCGCCGCATGCGGTCGCTACGCTGCTGCCGGTGAAAGCTCACAGCAAAGCGGTGCGCTTCATCCCGCAATCGCCGCAATAGCTGCACACCGGGTTGCTCCTGCTCCGTCTCTAGCGGCAGCGATTCCCCTGGTAAAAAGATTTCTTCACGCTGCTTGGCTAGGCTGACCACCTTCACCTCATCCAGCAGATTCATGTCGCGCAGCACGGCCACCACCGCCGAGAGTTGCCCCTTGCCGCCATCGATCATCACCAAGTCAGGAAAGTCGGGGTTGCCCAGCCGTTGCAGCGCAGGATCTTGGGCATAACGCCGAAACCGCCGCTGAATCACTTCTGCCATACTGGCAAAGTCATCGGAATGTCCAGCGCGCACCGTAGCATTTTTGATCTTGTAATGACGGTAGTGCTGCTTCGCCGGCAGCCCATCCACAAACACGACCTGCGAAGCCACCGCATCAGAACCCTGAATGTGGGAAATGTCGTAGCCCTCGATGCGGTGGGGCAAATCGGGCAGGTCTAAAATTTCGGCTAGGTCGAGCATGGCCTGGTTATTGCGATCGGCAAAGCACTGAGTCCGTGCCAGTTCATAGCCTGCATTGCGCTCCACCATATCAATCAGGTCAGCTTTAGACTGGCGCTGGGGCACGACAATCGAGACTTTGCGCGCCCGCCGTTCGCTGAGAAAGCTCGCCAGCATATCGCCATCGGGCAGCTCATGCTGGGTCAAAATCTCAGCGGGAATTTCTACACTGTCGACGGTGAAGTAGTGGTCTTCTAAGACTCGCTGGAGGATTGCGCCCGGTGATCCCGACTGAGCGTCGGCCACAAACCCCAGTCGCCCCACGAGCCGTCCTGCCCGAATCTGGAAGAGCTGGATGCAGGCGTGGTGGTCGTCGGCCATCAGGGCGATCGCATCTCGGGTCACGGTATCATCCGGCAGCGACACCTTTTGATTAGCTCCCAAGGTTTGAATCCCTCGAATTTGATCCCGCAGCCGCGCCGCATACTCAAAATTGAGGTTTTCCGCAGCCTTCTCCATCTGCTGACTGAGGATGTCCTCTAATTCTTGCGTGCGCCCCTGAAAGATCATCGCCACCTTGTGCAGAATCTTGTGATAGTCCTCTGAGGAAATCAACTGCTGACAGACGCCGGGACAGCGCCCCATATCGTAGTTAAGGCAGGGGCGATCGCGAAACACAGGCTGCCGCCGCTGTCGCAGCGGAAACACCCGCTTAACCAGATTTAGCGTGCGGCGCAGGTTGCCCACATCCACATAGGGGCCATAGTAGCGATCTTTGGTTTTGCCTAGTCGCCGCTTGCGAGTGATAAAGATCCGGGGATAGGCTTCGCTCCACGTAATACAAAGAAAGGGGTATTTTTTGTCATCCTTCAGCAACACGTTGAAGTGCGGCTGGTGAGTCTTGATCAGATTGGCTTCGAGCGCGAGGGCTTCCGCTTCAGAATCGGTGACGATGAATTCAATCTCGGCCACCTGCATCGCCATCAGCGCAATCCGGGGATCACGATAGTGGTCTTCACGAAAGTAAGAGCGGACGCGCGATCGCAAGCTTTTAGACTTGCCAATATAGAGAATGTTGTCTTGCCCATCGCGCATAAAGTAAACCCCCGGCTCTTGGGGGATTTCCTTCAGGCGGGTTTCTAAGCGCTCTGGATCTTTTAGCAGCGTAAGGCGGAGAGAAGAAGTCACAGGCAAATGTGATGTGGGAGGTGAACATGTGCCGTGAGGGCGATCGGCAACTGAGTCGAATCCACGTATTTCAAGTCTATCGCTCTAAAAACCTTCTGCAATCTAGGAATCAGGATAACCAAACATGATAGTATCCCTTTTGCCTACGGCAGAGCAATTTGGGACGTCAGTCCGTGAGACCAGTAAGAACAGCTTGGGATACCTCTGGCTCTTGCGGCATCACGCTTGAGGCTGTTCTCATCAGATGGCCTGATCCCAGCAAAGATCAACGCCACCTGCAAAACGCTTTCTCTTAATTTGTCACCTCTGGCCTTTAGACTTTTGGAATGACTATTGGAATGCTCATGTCATTGCACCCTCCCCTTCGACGCACCAAGATTGTGGCGACTATCGGCCCCGCCACCAGCAGCCCAGAGGTGCTAAAGGCGCTAATTCAGGCGGGTGCCACCACCCTGCGCCTCAACTTCTCCCACGGCACCCACGACGACCACCAGCGCAACATTCGACTGATTCGGCAAATTTCCTTTGAGCTAAACCAGCCGGTGGGCATTCTGCAGGATTTGCAAGGGCCGAAAATTCGCCTAGGCAAATTTGAAAACGGCTCCATCATTCTGCAAAAGGGTGATGAATTTATATTGACCAGTGCGCCTACCGTAGGCACTCAGACCATCAGCTCTGTCACCTATGGCCCCCTTGCCGACGAAGTGCCTTCTGGTGCCGTTATTTTGCTCGACGATGGCCGTGTTGAAATGATGGTAGAACGGGTTAACCCCGAGAAACGCCAGCTTCACTGCCGTGTCGTGGTGGGCGGCGTGCTCTCCAATAGCAAGGGAGTCAACTTTCCGGGAGTCTATCTGTCCATCAAAGCCATGACAGATAAAGACCGCACCGATCTGATGTTTGGGCTAGATCAAGGCGTAGATTGGGTCGCACTCAGCTTTGTCCGCAATCCTCAAGATGTGTTGGAGATCAAAGAATTGATTTCTAGCGCTGGAAAAAACGTGCCCGTAATCGCCAAAATCGAAAAGCACGAAGCCATTGAGCAGATGGATGCCATCCTCTCTCTGTGCGACGGGGTGATGGTGGCCCGGGGCGACTTGGGAGTAGAGCTGCCTGCCGAAGACGTGCCGATCTTGCAGAAGCAGCTGATCGCCACCTCCAACCGTCTGGGCATTCCGGTCATCACAGCCACGCAAATGCTCGACAGCATGGTGAACAATCCTCGCCCTACCCGCGCTGAAATTTCTGATGTAGCCAACGCCATTCTAGATGGCACAGACGCTGTAATGCTCTCAAACGAGACAGCCGTAGGTCAGTTTCCAATACAGGCGGTAGAAACGATGGCGCGCATTGCCCTGCGCATTGAGCGCGAGCAGCCCCTAACCCGCAATCTAGAAAAAACACCGGGCCGCACTATTCCCAATGCAATTAGCCAAGCTGTAGGACGCATTGCGGATCAGCTTGATGCAGCGGCCATCATGACGCTAACCAAAACCGGATCTACCGCGCGCAACGTGTCGAAGTTTCGCCCGACGAAACCCATTTTGGCGGTGACGCCTCATGTCGATGTGGCGCGGCAGTTGCAGATGGTGTGGGGCGTACGTCCTCTGCTGGTGCTCGACCTACCCTCTACGGGGCAAACCTTTCAGGCAGCGATGAACGTGGCTCAAGAAAAGCACCTGCTCGCCGAAGGAGATTTAGTCGTGATGACGGCAGGCACACTGCAGGGAGTTTCTGGCTCAACGGATCTGATTAAGGTGGAACTGGTGACGGCGGTGCTGGGGCAGGGCATTGGCATTGGGCAGGGTTCTGTTAGCGGTCGCGCTCGGGTGGCGCACACCAGCCACGAAGTCAGCAACTTCAATGCCGGTGATATTTTAGTGGTGACAGAAACCAGCGCCGATTATATTGAAGTGATTCGCAAGGCTGCTGGCATTGTGACAGAGGATGATAATCTAACCGGACACGCCGCCGTGATTGGGTTGCGTCTGGGCGTTCCGGTCATTGTGGGCGTAAAAGGCGCAACCCAAGCGATTCGCGACGGCACGATTTTGACCCTCGATACCCAACGTGGGTTAGTCTACTCTGGCCCTTCTAGCGCGGTGCAGACGGATTTGGCCCTAAGCAGCCGCGGCGAAAGCTAAGAAGGTTTCTCGGGTGTTGCTGAATTGAGATATGAAAGGCAAAAACTGCCCTCACTCTAGCCCTCTCCCAACGGGCTACTAAGTACACATAAGTCTTCCGACTGAGGATTCGCCGGGTTGATCCTCCCTAGCCCTCCTTAAAAAGAGAGAAACCGGGTCGGAAGTCCCCCTTGCTAAGGAGAATTTAGTGGGATCTCAACGGATTTGCCATAGCCAGGGCAATTTGTGTGTACCTAGTAGCCCAACGGGAAAGGGAACAAGCCTTCTAGATCTCTTCTCCTTAGGGAGAAGGGATGTCCTGAGCTTGTCGAAGAGGGTTGGGAATGAGGGTAAATCATACCCACATTCAGCAATGCCGAGATCGGTTAAGCGATCGCCACCGCTGTCGCTAAGGGCACCAGCTGAGCCGTTGCCGCATCCAGATCGCCCAACACCGTCACGGTGTCGCCCGTGCTGAGGTTAGCTACCAGGCGATCGCCCAACACCGCCAGCGAAAACTCGCCGCCCGCGCCCAAAAAGCCGCTGAGGTCGATGCGATCAATCGCCTCAAAGTCGGCAATCACATCCATATCACCGCCGCCGCTGGCGATCAGGTCGGCCCCAAAGCGGAAGGTATCGGCCCCCAGTCCGCCCGTTTTCACATCGCTGCCCCGGCCACCGTCGAGGATGTCGTCACCCTCGCCGCCGCGCAGCACATCGTCGCCGCTAAGGCCGAGGATGATATCGTCACCGCCCTGGCCATTGATCACATCGTCAGAAACGTTAAAGCCCTGAACAACGTTGTCTAGGTCATTCAAAAAGGTGACGGTGTTGCGGTTAAAAATGCGCGACTGGGTAGAGTCGGCGTTGAATACGTCAAAGCTGTCCTGAATGACAGTATCACCATCGAAGAGAATGTTACCCTCGCCGCCGGGCAGGTTGTCTAAATCTTCCAGAGCAAAATCACGCAGAATCGCCCCGGTGCCGGGAACGCCCTCAAAGCTGAGGCGCAGATCGCTGCCCTCTTGAGTCAGCAGCAGATTCTCTGCCGTCAGCCCCTCGCCCACAAAGCGCAGGGTGTCGATCTCATCCACCAGACCCGCCGCTGGCACAGCACCCAGGCCGACGCCGCCAAAATTCTCCACGGTGAAGGTGTTGTTCAATGCAATGTCAAAGGTGTTCTGACCGCCCAGCCCTTCCAGGGGCGTCAGGTGCTCGGCAAACACCTGAATGCGGGCCAGCTCGTAGCCGGGGGCACTAAAGTCGGCGTTGGCAAAGCCGGGGAAATCGACAATGCCGCCCTCACCGGGGGGCAAAAGACCGGGGGGCAGCTCAACGACGCCGCCTTCGGGAGTGCCCTGCAATACGTCCGCCGCGCTAAAGGGCAGGCTCTCAAACAACTCATCGTTGACCTCGGTGCCCGCATCCCACACCTGGCTGCCCAGCACAGTGAAATTTGCGCCGATGAAGTTGCCCGCTTCGTCAAACAGTTCCAGCGGTTCGGCATCGCCGATGAAGGCATCGTTGCTGGGGAAGACCATCGCGGCGTAGCTGAGGAAACGGCTGCTGGCCGGGTCAAACACCGTCAGGCTGCGGCTGCCTTCCTGTCCGGGGAAAATTCCTAGCGGGCTACCCTCCGGCGCAATGATGCCCTGCAAACCGCGCTCCCCGGCGGGGCTGTTGGCAAACTGGCTAGAAATCGTCAGCGGCAAAATTGGAATTACCGTCAGGTCAATGCCCTCAAAGCCGGTGCCCTCAAAGCTGGGGAAGTCGGGGGTCAGCCCTTCGAGGCCGATGAAGCCCTCTTCGGCAACAATTTCCACTGCGGGGGAGGCCGGTTCGCCCAGATCAAAGGTGTTGAAGCTGCCGTCGTGGAGGCCAAACCACAGCGGTGTGACGATCGCCCCCTGTTCCGGCGCTAAATTTTCCACCGCCACCGTCAGCCGCACCGGGCCAGCGGTGGGTGCTTCCCCCTGCTGCAGCTGACCGCGAATTTCGCCACCGGGAAACTGCTCGGTGTGCACATTCCAGTACAGGTCTAGGTCTGCGCCAGGCTCAGCATTGCGAATGTCCTCGACAAACTCGCTGAGGCCAATTAGGGCCGGGTCGGTCTCTTCCCAAATGCCCGAGAGGGTGACAGAACCGTCAGCATTCTCGGTCACGATCAAATCGTCGGCATCTTGTCCATCCGCCTCGGGCGCGACTAGGTCAAACAGGCCAAAGGCTACCGGGCCATTCGCGCCCCGCGCCCCGTTGTGAATGTGAATGCGGGTCACGTCGTCGCCAGGGTCAGGGGTGGTGGGGTCGGTGCCCAGCAGCGCCCCAAAGTCTAACCCGCTGAGGGTGAGGCTATAGCTGAGGGCATCCCCCGCTTCATTGAGGGTGAGAGCAGAGACTCCGGTGGCGGCGGTGCCGTTAAATAGAGGCAGTTCTTGACTACCGCTAAGAATGGAGTTTAGCGGTACGGGGGGCACAGGCTCGCCCAAAAACACGCGAATGCGGGCCACCTGGAAATCGGGGGCGGTGAAGTCGGCGTTGGCAAACATCGGATCGCTGAGAATGGGGCCATCGGGAATGAAGCCCTCTGCTAGCTGCACCACGCCGTTTTCATCTACCCCAGTATTGGGAGCCATTTGGCCAAAGAAGGCTGTGGTAGCGGGAATTTCGTCGTTGATCTCTGACCCAGCATCCAGCACGCTGCTGCCTGAGACGATAAAGTCTGCGCCGATAAAGTTGCCCGCTTCGTCAAAAATGGCGTGGGCACGCTCGTTGCCGTTGGCGATAAAGAAATCGTTGCTGGGGATGATCATCGAGGCGTAGTTAAAGAAGCGGCTGGTGGGGTCGCTGGGGTCGAGCTCGACGGTGAAGCTAGCGGTTTCGCCGGGGTCGATGGGGCCGGGGGTGCCGTCAGGGCCGAGAATGGTACCCTGTACGGTGCCAAAGCCCGCCAGGTCAAATTCCTGGGAGATCAGCTCGGTGGCCCCATCTTCGGCCAGCGATTCTAAACCGGGGGAGACGGGCCGACCGCGATCGTAGGTGTCGAAGGTGCCGTCGTGGAAGCCAAACCACAGCGGGGTGAGAAACGCGCCATTGTCAGGGGACAGGTTTTCTATGGAAACGGTCACGGTTTGAGTAGTCATAATAGGGAAACTCTCCATGATGGTTAATGCAGCCGATGCGTTTGCGGTATCGACGGTGTAGTTTGCCCCCCGGCAGTAGCGACCATGAGAAGTGCCTTCGGTGTGAGGCAGGTTCTCGACCTGAAGCTGGATGACTTTGGCCAGCCGCAGGGTGCTGCGGCTGAGGGGCTGCAGGCTTGGTCTACTACATCCTGGGTGTAGCGGAGGTGTCGGCTGAGGTGCGGTGGGTGATCACCCAGCCTATAATCCGGTTTTCGTCGCACAACCTCAGACTGTTGAACGGCTCTAGCTTGTCATTAGACCTGTTGGGGAATAAGGAGATATCTGAGAAGATAAGGACGATGTGTATTGACTAGGGCCGTGCTCAACATCGACCGTGTGCTCCGCCAAGACCGCTTGCTGCGGGCGTTAACGGGTTTGAA
>JAESGQ010000169.1_pt1 | contig 17525 bp, 13 predicted proteins | sample 9266251 | NCBI WGS metagenome assembly JAESGQ01 (sample SAMN17056778, study PRJNA650883) | algae metagenome | isolation source: Kaiparowitsia implicata GSE-PSE-MK54-09C and co-occurring heterotrophs from... | place: USA: Kaiparowits Plateau, Grand Staircase Escalante National Monument, UT ... | reverse complement strand
CTCGATAGTCGGGCACCTGTTGCAGGGCTTCGATAATGCTCACACTCATGCCTCCCTAAAAGTCAGATGGCTACCTCTGATTCTAATTTCTCTACATCAACAACGAATTAATCCTGGGGGAGCGGGGGAGCTACGGCCTGACCTATAGGTCATAGTCACTACAATGGTCGCAGCGGGTTGGCTTTAGAGTCTTTGTAGCCATGATCCAAAAAATAGCAGCTCCGTTCGACGGTGCCGTGTTTCGCCCAGATGAGCCAATTGACTTGGCTACCAATCTGCTTGACTGACAAAACTAAGAAGCTGGAAAACGGCTGAGGACGGTGAATTCACGCTTTAGGAACTCATCGTACTGTCGCCTTGATGCGATGGCAGGCTGAGGGTCAGGCGAACTGGGGAGGAACCGATAAACCTGAATTCTCCAGTGGTGAGTGATAGCCAGTCGAATCCAATTCCAACCGAGTTTGAGATAACTCATGCCCCGCTTCCAGTGAGCATCGACTTGGCGACGTTTGCCGGATGCGACCACCTGCACCCCTTGGAGAACTAAGAACAGTATCGTCAAGGCAATCACCCCACATAACTGGGACAGGGCAAACTTGTCTCTGAGTCTGGAGGCTTCGAGATTAAACCCGTTGGACTTCAAATCCAAAAACGACTCCTCCACCTGAAACCTCAGTCGATATTGGGCAAACGTCTGTAAGTTCGTTGGCTCGTCGCTCACAATTGTCCAGCCCTCACAGCTTTGCTTGTCATAGGCAAAGGCAAGGTAAACATGGTCGCAGGACTTTGTTCTGCCGACCGACACTCTAGGCATGAAATAAGCTTGTCCTGGTTTTAATTGAACCGACGATACCGTGCGCCACTGCCCTTGGTGCTGAAACTGAAACGAGCGTTTGATGCGGATGCGGAAATGCCAACCCAGATTCTCCCGGAGGTACTTCATCAACTTGCCGTCGGCAAACCCTCGGTCTGCCAAAAGGACAATCGCTACACCATCCGGCATCAGCCTTTGCGCTTGACGCAGTACCCGTTGAATCGTCCACAACCTTACTGTACTGCTTGATTGCGCCACTACTCTCCAGGCGACCGGAACGGTTCTGCCCCGATACACCACTCCGACCCAGACGAGGCAGAAACAATTCCATACGACCGTTGTATCGAGGCTCAAGTAGAGTCGTTGGCTCTGCCAGTTGGACAGAGCTTGCCCGATGAGCGCATGATGAGCGGACGCGACATTGATCCGCCGGTTCGACAACCAGCGGCGACACCGGCGTTGGTGGGATTGCGCAATTTGAGCGCGACTGCTCACATACACTCCAAATCCATTGAGGTGTACGTTTTGGCTTCCAATCATGCCAATGATCATCCAGCAAAGTGTTTGCAGATGGCGAGCATCCTGCCACTGAATGTCGCATTGACGCAGAAAATCATTCAACGCATCATAAAGACGGGAAGTAGGAGACATTGATTTGACTGGTTTGTGTAGTTACTTCTCAGCCTAAATCATGCTCTGCTTCCCTCCTAGCTTTCGTTTCAGCTTTACCCTGTTTTGTCAGTCAAGCAGGGCTACCAATACTCGGGTGGCCATAATTATCGAAACCCTGCCCCTTGACGACCCAGAGCCGACCTCTTTTTTGCAAACCGCTCGATCGCTAAATCTAGACGGCCCTGCTGATTGGTCTGCCATCCTAATGACTATTTGTATGGCCAAGAAACTCAGCAAGACAATGGCAGTATTTCTTGATACCTCTTATGCGATCGCTCAATAGGGAGTGAGGGGCGCAGAACATCGATATAGCCATCCAAGACCGAGGCTAGGAGAGCCATCGCCCAACTTGCGCCTATCCTATCTTCTCCTTAACTGCATTCTGATCAAGACAAAGGTAAAGGGGCGATCGCTTAACTATAATCAAGAAAATCCCAATCGTAGTGTGAAAACAATGCAAAGCTCATATCGCCTGAATGCTAGAGACTTGGATCAGCAGTTCATTGAATCACTAAAAACCCTATTCCAGGGCAAAGAAATAGAAATCATCGTTTATGAAGTTGATGAAACTGACTATATTTCCAGATCAGAGACAAACCAAAGCCGTTTACTTCAAGCCATAGAAAATGTTGAAAACGGGACAAACTTGGTTGAAGTCAATCTTGAGGCATTTGAATGAATCGACGAATCATTTTTGAAAGTTCTGCCTTTGAAGATTTTAACGAATGGGCAATTCAGGACAAAAAGATTCAGAGAAAGATTGTCAGCCTCATTAAAGATATTGACCGTTCGCCTTTTTTAGGGCTAGGAAAGCCGGAAGCTTTAAAACATGAATATAGCGGTTATTGGTCACGACGAATCAACGATGAACATCGTTTAATTTACAAGGTAACCGATACAGACATCATTATTGTTGCCTGCAAATATCACTACAAATAGTCTCCCCTTCAGGACTAAGCGCTCAAGAAAACTATTAGCTCTTGCTGTTTTCGCTCACATTCTAATGCCAATCCTCTATGAAGCGGCATCTAATAAGGAGCTGAAATCCTTGCCGCACAAAGAGATATTGATTGAAAGTTCAAATTGAATTGGTATAGCTAAAGCTCGATTGTTTCCTTAATCTGTTGGATCAGTTACATCCAGAGACTTGACTTAGGTATGCTATTTGGCCACTGTCAATGGCCGAACGATCTCGCCGCTTCAAGTAAATCTTAAGTTGGTCAGCGATCGCATCTCTAAATTTCTGACTCTCTACTGGTGCAGCTCGGCTGGCCCTTTCAGAAAATAACTTAAATTCCTAACTCATATCGTTGACCCTCCTTTCTGGTTGGTCTTCTGGTATTAATAATCCTTATGCTAGTTGTTCTCGTTTCTCTGGCGATTTCAAATCACATACGACTATGACCTGACTTTGCCTGACCAAAATGAATGATATACCTGATGCATGTCAGGAAGCCAGTTGGCCAGGGTGAATAGTTAACTATTCGCCCTTTTATTTATCTAGTGATTTTGCAGAATAGCTTTTACCAGAGCAAATTTGCTCAAAAAACCTAACCCAGCTACCACAATTAATTGCTGTAGAGGATTTGCCATGCCATTTACGCTTAACGGAATTGGCACCATATACTACGGAAACCGCGATCGCGCGGTGGATGGTTCTTACATCACAACCGAATGGTTTGTAGTTGTATATGTGCCCATTTTTCCCATCGCCTCCTACCGAGTTAGGCCAGCAGGGCAGGGCACTAACCTGATTTTTTATTACTCAAATAAGTACTTGGTTGAGCGAGTTCCCTTATGTTGGCCCCAGGTGCGAAGCGTCTATGCCTTCACCGGGCCGATTTTTGGCATCTTAGCGTTACTGCTGATTGGCCCAGCAATCGCTAGCAACCCCTCAATCGGACCCGTTATTGGAATATTGCTGCTCTGTGCGATCGCATTTTTTGTCTTTATAAAGCCCAACAAATCTCCCAGTAAATCCCCTAACAAAGCCCCCAAAACACCCCCTGCTCCACCAACGACTGTCACTGTTGATTGTCAACCTGCCCAAGCATTACCAATGGGCAGGGGAGATGGGGAGCAGAGGGGCAGAGGAGATGGTTTAGAGAAAGCGCGTAAACCTCCCAGCCAGCCAGACCTAGCCCCCGCTCATCCCCTCTACAGCAAAGTTTTGTACCTCCTCAACAGCGATCGTGAGACCGCCGATCGCCTACTAACCCTCGTACGCCGCCAGCACCCTGATCGCTCTACCCAGTGGCACCACGAAAAAGTGATCGACGACCTCATCCGCGATCGCCACTAACCCTCACTTCTCCACTTCCCTACCTCCTCCACCTCCCCATTCCCCAACCACCTTATGGAGTCCCTCCCATGCCTCACTCTCCCCTTTTTCGCCACTGCCTGCGCCTCTTGCGGCAGAGCGTCTCTCAGCCCAAAACGGCCACCTCTGGAGCCTCGGTCTCGCGCTTGACCCGACGCCGATTTATTCGCTCTACCGCCTTGGTGGGCGGCACGGCGATCGCCACTCGCCTGCTGTCTACCCCCGCTGCGACCCAGGCTCAGTCGTCGGGGGCAACCCCTGCGATCGCCATCGTCGGGGCCGGGTTAGCCGGGCTCAACGCCGCCTACCAACTCAAAAACCTGGGCCTATCGGCCACGGTCTACGAAGCCAAACCCCAGGTCGGGGGCCGCACCCCATCGGTCACAGGGCCAGTGGGGCCAGGGCTAGTGCTCGACCCTGGCGGCCACTTCATCAACAGCGACCACGACGACATACTGAGCCTGGCCGACGAGCTGGGGCTGCCCCTGTTTAACCGGGTGGAAGATGCCGAGCGATCGCCCATCGCCGCCACCAGCTACTATTTTGACGGCAGGCTACGCCCTGAAGCTGAAGTCGCCGCCAGCCTGGCCCCCATCGCCCAGCAAATCGCCGACGATGCCGCCCTGCTCGACGATGACTACGACCAGTTTGCCCCCGAGTTTGACGAGCTCTCCGTAGCCGACTACCTCGACCTCCATGCCGACAAAATTGCCGGCCCCTTCGTGCGCACCCTGCTCGAACAATCTATTCGCACCGAATACGGAGTTGAGCCCGAAGACTCGTCTGCCCTACAGCTGTTGTTTAACCTGCCCACCGTCGACGGCGACAGCGTGGAGATGTTGTCTAGCGACGAAACCTACACCATGGAGGGCGGCATCGGTCGGCTAGTCGACAGCCTCGCCGCCGCCCTGCCCGGCCAGATTCACACCAGCCGCCGCCTCACCCGGCTTCAGTCTCAAAATTCAGGATTTCGCCTCACCTTTAATGGCGCTGAAACGGTCGACGCCGACTACGTCATCCTGGCGATTCCCTTTACGGTGCTGCGCCGGGTAGACCTGCACGTCGACCTACCCAAAGACTTAACCCGCTTCATCCACGAGGTTGACCTGGGAGCCAACGAAAAACTCTTCGCCGGATTTAACCAAAAAGTCTGGCGGCAGAGCGGCGGCTTTATCAACGAAATCTGGACCGACCAGGGCTACTCCCAAGCCTGGGAGTCGACCCAGCGCCAGCCCGACAGTCAGGCCGGTGCCCTCACGTTCTATCTAGGCGGTGAGGATGCGATCACCGCCCAAGCCACTCCCGCCGCTGCCCAGGGCCAGGCCTTTGTGCAGGGGTTGGGGGATGCGATGGCCCCTCAGGGCCGGTCTTTGACCATCACCGACCTCCCCGCCGCCGCCAACGGCCAATTTTTCCGCACCGCCTGGAGCCAAGACCCCTTCGCCCAAGGAGCCTACACCAGCTTCCAACCAGGCCAACTCACCGAATTTGCCGAGTTTTTCTACATCGAAGCCGACACCCCAGACGACCGCCAAGACGTCTATGTCGACAACCTAGTCTTCGCCGGAGAACACCTCAGCGATGAATTCTACGGCTACATGAACGGCGCAGCCCAAACCGGGCGGCTAGCCACTGAGGTGGTTGCCGAGAGGGTGTTGGAGGGAAGTGGGGGGCCGGGGAGCCGGGGAGCCGGGGAGCCAGGGAGCCGGGGAGCTAGGGAGCCAATTTATCTGTTTGCTGCCTAAATCTCCACGCCCCGCCCCTTTGCCCCTCTGCCCCTCCACCCCTCCACCCCCTAGCTCCCCATGCCCCTCACCTCCCCCTACCTCGGCGCTGGCTTCGCCTTCCCCATCCGGCTCAATGTCCAGGGCAGCCTCCAGCTCAGCACCGACACCCCCAACCTCGAAGAATCTATCTACATCATCCTGGGTACCAAACTGGGTGAGCGGGTCTACCGCCCCAACTTTGGCTCTCGCCTCTCAGAACTGGTCTTCGAACCCCTCAACGCCCGCACCCTCATGCTCGTGCGCATCCACGTCGAAGAAGCTCTCGAACTCTGGGAACCCCGCATTATTCTCCAAGACATCCTCACCATCCCCAACCCCAATACTGGGCGAGTCGATATCGAGATTCAGTACTTACCCAAAAACAGCTACGACAGCCGGAGCATGGTGTTTCCCTTTTATTTGCTGCCGCCGGGGGAGGAGGGGAAGGGGGGAGATGGGGAGCGGGGGAGCCAGGGAGCTAGGGGCAGGGGGGCTAGGGGGCAGGGGGGCTAGCTAGGGAGCCAACTTATCTGTTTGCAGCCTACATCTACCCATCTACCCATCTACCCATCTACCCATCTACCCATCTACCCATCTACCCATCTACCCCTTGCCTTTCTGCCTTTCTGCCCTTCTGCCCCTCCACTTCCCTTTTCCAACAATGACTCGCGAATTCAACTTCCTCCCCGAACTCCCCAAGGCCAATCTGGACGATCGCACCTTTGACGATCTCGTGCAGGAATGCATGCTGCGGATTCCGCGCTATTGCCCGGAGTGGACAAACCACAATCCGGGCGACCCCGGCATTACGCTAATTGAGCTGTTTTCCTGGATGACCGACCAGATGCTGATGCGGTTTAACCAGGTGCCGCGCCGTAACTATGTGGCGTTTTTAGAGCTGTTGGGCATTCGGCTGCAACCGCCGACGGCGGCCCAGGTAGAGCTAATTTTTTATCTGTCGAAGGCTCAAAGCCAGCCGATTGTCATTCCCACTTATACCGAGGTGGCGACGGTGCGCACAGAGACGGAGCCAGCGGTGGTGTTTACTACCGATCGCGCTTTGGTAATTGGGCAACCACAGATTCGAGGGCTGTTTACGGCAGCGCAATGGACGGAGCATGAGCTAGATAATCCGGACTTTGTAGCAAGAGTGCAGGTCGGCGACGGCACGGCCCAGCTAGAGCAGCTTTGGGACGGCAATGGGCTACAGCTGTTCGCCGAACAACCGAGGGTGGGCAATTGTTTCTACCTGGTGCTGGCCCCGTCACGGCCCCTAGGTGAGTCAAATACAGGGGGCGTGAATGACGGTCGGCAGGACGAAGCGACAGCCAATGTTGGGCACCCCGAAAATGCGATCGCAGGCAATGTAGTCGCCCTCAACTTTCGCGGCAGAATTGCCGAAACTACGGGCATCGACCCGACTAATCCACCGCTGCAATGGCAGGTTTGGGATGGCGAAGGCTGGCGAGCAAACCTTTTACGGCAGCCGGAAGACGACAAAACCCGAGGCTTTAGCTTCCACGGCCAACGGGGCGCTAACCCCAATCAGGTCGATTATGGCGAGGGAGATGTGATTCTCCATTTGCCCCAAAATCTGCCTTGGGTAGACTTTGGCAGCGGCTGCTATGGCCACTGGGTTCGCTGTACCTATAAAGATCAGGATCCTGGGGATGGTTCAAATCTCTACCGCTACTCTCCGGCTATTACCCGGTTGGGGGTGCGTGCTATCGGCGGTTCGGTGAGCGCGACAGAATGTGTGCGTCTACAGGACGAACTGCTGGGGGTCAGCAACGGCAAAGCTGGCCAAACCTTTCAACTAGAAGGGCTTCCGGTACTGGCGCGGCAGCCGGATGAGTATATCTGGCTGCGTCTACCCAACGGCGATGTAGAAGATTGGCAGGAGGTAACCGATTTTGGGGCCTCAGGGGCAAGCGATCGCCACTACCTGATCGACTCCCAGGCCGGGACGGTGCAGTTTGGGCCGCTGGTGCGGGAGCCCTCGCAAATTAGAGACATGACCCAGCAGCGATCGCAGCTGCAATCATGGGGCAAACAGACTCCTCACCTCGACACCCTGTTGCCCCCAGTCGACAACCACACCCCTGACCAAAAACGACAGTACGGTAAAGTACCGCCTTTAGGGGCTGAGATCTACATGTCGGCCTACCGAGTGGGCGGCGGCAGCCGGGGCAATGTGCAGGCGGAGACTCTCTCGGTTATGAAGGTGGCGCTTCCCTACATTCAGCGGGTGATAAACTACGGCCCGGCTACCGGCGGGCAAGAGGCCGAATCTCTAGACGAAGCGGTGCTGCGCGTGCCGCAGATTTTGCGTACTTCTAAAACCGCCGTCATTCCCGAAGATTTTGAAAATATTGCCCTGCGCGCCCACCCCTCGGTGTACCGGGCCCACTGCCCTCCCCAGGCCGATACCCTGGGGGTGGTGAAGCTGTTGATTGTGCCCCGGCCCGACGGCGTTATTCACTCCCAGAACGGTATGGCCCCCGACGACCATTTTGCCCTGGGGGCGATCGCCCCTAAAACCGTGGCGCAAATCCAAGCCTCTGTCGATCACCATCGGGCATTGGGGTTGCAGGTGCGCCTCGACAGCCCCACCTACGTGGGTGTGCAGGTTGCAGCCGAGATCTTGCTCCAGCCCCAGTACGACACGGCGGCCATGCAAGCCACCGTTCGCCAGCGTCTAATGGAGAGACTCTACCGCTTTATCAACCCCATTACCGGGGGCTTTGCTGGCACCGGCTGGCCGATGGGGCAGCTGCTGCATCGCTCTGACATTGTGGCGCTGCTACAAGATTTACCCGAGGTCAGCTACGTCGGCAAGGTAGATCTTTACGGCATTCGCAAGGGTGGCGATCGCGGCTGGCAGCGCTCTGACCTCCCCGATTCAATCGTCGACCCCGGCGAACTGGGCCTGCTCTGCTCCTGGAATGATCCGGCATTGCAGTCGGGCCACGAGATTCGGTTTGAATCGCGCGATCGCTAAATCAGGCTGCCCCTCCGCTCCCCTGCCCCTCCGCTACCCTCTGCCCTACCATGACCCAAACTCGCCCCCACCGCCCCACCATGCCGCTGCACCTGGCACCTCAACAGGTTGCCAATACCGAAGACTGGATCAAAGCCGACGGGCCTAATGTACCCACCCTAGACCTGCTCATTCAAACCCCCAGTCTGCATCTGATGCCTGGACGGCCAGGGCAACTTTCAGTGCAGATCGAGAGCCACACCAAGCACCCTCAGGTGGCGTGGCATATAGCCATTACCGGAAATTTTCCTCAAGAGTGGCTACCTGAGAGTCCAAAGACTCCCTCAAATACCCAGGTGATAGTAGTGCCTGAGCAAAATCCTACGGAGCAGCAATCTCAGAAAGCAGGCTCTGAACCCTGGAAAGGATTGCCCAGCATTGAAGATTTTCTGGACGAAAATGGTGCTCCTAAGGATGTCATTGGCTGTGGCGATCGGCGCGAAAAAACCTTTACCTTCAGCGTTCCCGATGATTACTTTGAGCGCCAGGCTGCCCTGGGACTGCACCAACCCAAGCTACCGTTGAACTACACCGCCGAAATTTCCCTCTACGCGGCCCTATTTGAGGCCCAGTCTCACAAAATTGTGCTGGCAGGTTTTCGCACTATACAACTCCAGGTCAGACCCAGCAGCCCCTACATCGCCTTTTTGCCGGCCATCTATCAGGCGTCCGATGTGACCAGCCGGTTTTTGGCCATTATTGAGCAGGCCTTTGACCCCACCGTACAAACCATCGACAACCTCTGGGCCTACCTCGACCCCCTCACCGCTCCTGAGGCCCTGCTGCCGTTTTTGGCCCGCTGGGTGGCTTGGCCCCTCGATGCCCGCTGGTCGATACCCGAACAGCGCCGCCTGCTGCGTCGGGCAGTAGAGCTCTATCGCTGGCGCGGTACTCGCTATGGCCTACGGCTCTACCTGCACCTCTACACCGACCTGCCCCTAGACGACGACACTACTCCCGAAAGCCAAAAACATATCAGTGTGGTCGAAAATCACCAAACTGGCCTAGTTATGGGCAGCGTTGAGTTTGCCCAAACGCCCATGCTCGGCGGCGGACGGCCCTTTCACTTTAGCGTTACCCTACGGAGCGATCGCCCCCAAAGCTTAGACGAATCTTGTTTGCGGACGATTATTGATCAGGTTAAGCCCGCCTTTTGCACCTATGACCTAGCTGTTGTAGCACTCAGCGAGGCTCAGGAGGAGGGGTAAGGGAGCGGGGGAGCGGGGAGCGGAGGAGCGGAGGAGCAAGGGAGCAAATCTCAGGGTGCATAGCTCCGCAGATGCACCCTGAGATTATTGTCGGAAGAAATCCGAATTCAAGAACCCTGGTTCAAAAAGAGTCAGCTTTGTAGGGGCAAACGCCGTTTGCCCTGCCCAATCGGGGAACAGCAAATAGAATTGTGCATCAGGAGAATAAAGCACCCTGGCAAAACCAGAGTGCTGAGTCGATGTTGTATTCAAGCCGGATAGAGAAGTAGAGAACCTTACAAACCCTAGTGACCCCCGCTGGTTAAGCCGCAAACACCAGCAGACATTGCCGTTGACTGAGTACCTCTAGAAGTTGGGCGATCAGTACTTCGGGCTGATCGAGGGGCTCTGAACCAAGTTCAGGTTCTAGGGATTGCAGCATATCTTGCAGAATGTTGTCTGAGCTTAGTCCCTCAACCATAAGGGGCGCAGGCTGGCCCACAGGCTTTGCCTTAGCAGACTTGTTGTTTAGACGACCTACGTCAAAGACAGCCACTACAGGGCGCTGCTCCTGCATAATCCATTGTGAGAGGGTTTGAGGCTCTTCTAAAGGATTTTGCATAGCATTTAAGGCAGTTAGCGGTTGCCTCTGGCCTGCCCTGGTCTGCCAGGTGTCCAGCAGATTTGCCCAAGGCAAGCTTGACTGCCGATGCTGATATCGGGCTAGGGCAGTGCGCAAATTATGTTTTTTTACTTTTTCGCCCAAGGCATTAGAGAGCAGCCGCCATAATCCTGCGCCCACATCTTTGATATAGCCGTGGTTATATTGCAGATTAAACGACATCTTTAGGTAAGAGTCACCATTCCAGACGTGATGTAAAATGGTTTTCTGTAGTTCAGTCAGCTGCTCTGGAGCTAATGCTGATTCAATGATTGCGATCGCATCTTCAAAGGTCATATTTCCACCCCTATGATCAATTTTGAATGAGTTAAAAACCAGTCAGATCGGTGTCTGTTGCTCAAACTGATCGTCATTTTCAGAAAAGCTTTGATCTAGAAACTCTAGCTAGTGACTTAGCTCAGGTTCAGTTCCTAGGAATTGATATTTTCCATTGGCTTCAAGCTTAAAACTCGTTCTAGGCTGGCTACGCGGCTGAGCTTTTGGATATCTCTGCTAAGCTTAAACTTGCGTTTTAGATGCGTTGCTAAACCTATACCCACTAATAAAAAAGTTGGAGCAATATAAAAAACTGAAACCATCAAAAACAGATTATGGCTCGGTAAAGCCTGGGGTTCTGAGGCAGGCTGAGATGACTGCATCTTCTGACGTGCAGAGTAGTTGAGAGAAATATATCCACGCCTAATGTGGGGAAGTCCATTCATGGTTAATACCTCAAAATCTTTCAACGTCAAGCGAAACATTGCTCTCTGGCTCACCCCCTTGGAACTTGCTTGACTTTCTATAAAAGGAGTACGTTGGCATTCACGGTTAGGTAGTCAGCGAGAGCAGCGAATTGTGCAGGTGACTTGAAATTGATTTGTCATCAAATTCAAAATCTTGCATTCATAGGGAAAATAGAGCAGATCCAGAGCGTAATCGTCCTCTGAGCAGGTCTAAGGGGAACTCTAATATTGTCGGTTCAGGAAGAAAGAGCGCGTCAGCTACTCTGACTAATCTTCTTCAAGTTTCAACACCTACTGATTCAAAAAAGAGCATCTACAGGGATTTTGGGAACCGATCAGAGACTGATTGCCATGTCAGTATTGAAGGAAAATGTCAATGTGTTGAACAAGTTGATGCCATCGTAGTCTCCATCCTGCGGCTAGTCAGCTACTCTTTAGGCCAGCGAGGTGGTACAGATAGGCAGAATTGCTGGCACAAAAGTGCCATCTCTCTGTTCGCTTCTACCAAATATAGGCAGATACGGGTCTGGAATAGTCCCTGAGCATTTTGATAGAACTCTAGGAATAGCGTTGGCTTACCTATTTGTGCAACCCCTTTTGAGTAAAGTCAGGTAAATTTAGAATCACTTCCATTGCTTTGGGTCAGAGACTAGACTAGCTTCAGCTTTTCGTTCAGGTGATTGCTATACCAAGTCCGAATTGGACGTGGTATATTTCCCCAATTTTCTATCCATTGAGGAGAGTAAAAGGTGGGTACACTATCTCGAAAACTCGTAATCGCTGGTGTTGCCATCGGTGGGTGGTTAAGGATGCCAGGAGGGGCGATCGCCCTAGAGAATGGGCCTATCTCTTTCCCACAGACAACGCCAGCGACTATTGCCCAAACGGTTCCGCCTGACTCTACTGACCGATTCCCCGATGTGCCTGACCCCCTTGAGCAAACCATTCCAGCGCCCCCAGACTTTCCGGTGCCCAGGCCAGCCCCCGATCTTCAGCTAGAGTTTCCTGACCCACCAGCGCCCCCTGAAGGATCCGTGCCATCCGATTTTCGGGTGCGGGTGGAGCGAGTAGAGGTATTGGGTAGCAACGTCTTACAGGCAGAAATTGCAGCCCTTACTAGTGCCATTGAAGGCCAAGAGGTCACCCTTGCCGACTTGCTCCGCCTGCGGGCTGACATTACCCGGCTATATGTGGCCAACGGCTACATTACTTCTGGAGCCTTTTTGCCCACCAATCAGAATCTCACTGATGGAATAGTGCAGATTCAGGTCATTGAAGGCCAACTAGAAGCAATTGAAGTCACTGGGCTGACACGGCTTCGGGAAGGCTATGTGCGCAGTCGCGTTAGTTTAGGCACGGGCGCACCCCTAAATCAGCAACGGTTGGAGTCGGCTCTACAGTTATTACAACTGGACCCGCTGCTGTCTACGGTCAATGCAGAGCTAACCGCAGGTCGGGCTCCTGGCCAAAATGTCTTATTGCTAGACTTAGGCGAAGCACCGGCTTTTTTCACTAGCCTATCGATCGACAACTATCGCCCTCCCAGTATTGGTTCAATTCAGGGAAGCGCGCAGGCGGTGCACAACAATGTGCTGGGCTTTGGCGATCGCTTCAGCGCCGCTTACAGCCTCGGCCAAGGCCTAAACTTGTACAATTTTAGCTACGGCATTCCGATTACCCCGCAGGGGGGCACCGTTAGCCTGGGCTTTAACAACAGCGACAGCCGCATTGTCGAAGATGTGTTTCGAGATTTGGGCATTCGCAGTGAGGCCCAGACGTTGTCGTTGGGGGTGCGTCAGCCGCTGATTCGCAGTCCTCAAAGCGAGTTTGCCCTAGGGCTAACCCTAGACCTACGACGCAGCCAGTCCTTCATTTTGGAGGATATTCCCTTTTCATTTTCCCTAGGGCCAGAGGCGGGGCGATCGCGGGTGGCAGCTCTGCGGTTTTCCCAAGACTGGGTGCAGCGCTACCCACGCCGGGTGCTGGCAGCGCGATCGCAGCTCAGCCTCGGCCTCGACGCCTTTGATGCCACCATCAACGACCTCGGCATTGATGGCCGCTTTTTTAGCTGGCTGGGCCAGGTTCAGTGGGTCGAGCAGATTTCGCCTACAGTGCTACTAATTAGCCGAGTCAATACCCAGCTCACCCCCGACGCTCTGCTGCCCCTAGAGCGCTTTAGCCTGGGGGGCATTAGCACCGTGCGAGGCTACGAAGAAAACCAGCTAGTGGCTGACAATGGTCTCACCGCCGGGGTCGAAGCACTAATCTCTCTCAGCAACCCGCCCAATCAGCTCCAGCTCAATCCCTTTCTGGAGCTGGGCACCGCTTGGAACAATCGTGGCCCCAACGCTGACCCGGCTACCCTGGCCAGCGTTGGCCTGGGCCTGCGCTGGCTGATCGCCCCCAGCCTGCGGTTTCGCGCCGACTACAGCATCCCGCTGATCTCGGCCAATAGCCAGAGCACTGGCCTGCAATCCAGCGGCTTCTATTTCTCCCTTACCTTTGAGCCTACTACTCTGTTGCGCAGCGCTGACTAATCACTAAGCGGCCATCGGGCAGTTGAAACAGCCCCTCTGGTTCTACGATGGGGTCGCCTGGTTGCCAGCCAGCGGTGCTACTATCCTCGACTGCTGCTGCACCATCTGCCGGTAGAGGCTGAACGGAGCCAGTAGAGTAGGGGGCGGTGAAGGTGTCTGAGGGGCGATCGGGCAAGCCGCCTCGACCCGATACAATAAAGCTGCCCCCGGCGTCGGTACGGGCAATGCAACTCCCAGCGATGAGTTGGTCGGTATCGACTACCGTATCGGGTAACGCAGTCAAGCTATTTTCAATAAAGCTGACATCGGGAAGGGTAACCACCCCAGAAACTGCCCCACTGGCATTGATATCGACGCGATCGTTGCCGTCTAGCGTAAGAGGATCAGTACCAGGGGGGGCCGGTTGATAGTTTTCGCCAAAGAAAGCGCGGGTATTGAGGGTGATGTTGCCGCCTTGGCCATCCCGAGCAAATGCCAGAATATCACTATCACCAAAAGCAAGAATGGAGTTAGCCGTAAGAGTGATGTCACCGCCGCGGTTAATGCCACTGTTAACTTCAGTACGGATATCGCTATTATTGAGACGAATAGCATCAGCTTCAATTGAGATTTGACCTCCAGAAGACTGCTGAGCGGAAGTCGTAATTAAACCGTTTTCTGCATTTAAGGCTTCCTCTAGAGTAATGAAAATATTGCCCGCATCACCTAGATTTTGACCATTAGCGGCTATTTGAGCGCCATTCTCAATTGTAAGATTTGTACTCGTAACGGTTAAGTTTCCGGATGAACCCTCGCCAAAAGTTCGGAGCAATAGTCCGCCACGGAATCCCGATGGTGAGACACCACTCAGCACAATTGAATTAGATGCATTAACTGTTAAGCTTCCACCTCTGCCATCACCAAAAAAAGTGTCTGCTGATATTTGCGATCCGTCTTCAAGAGTTAAGTCTTGAGTGTCAATAATTAATTCTCCAGCCGATCCAATACCTTGCGTACGAGTAGCTATCCTGCTAACTATTATTTCTCCATCCGGCTGTACAAAAAAACCACTCAAGCCTATAGATTCAGTAGCATTTATAGAAAGAATTCCGCCTGAGCCAAACCCAAATGTTCCAGCTGATATTTGCCCTCCCATCTCAACCAATAAATCTTTAGTGTCAATACTAAAATTACCAGCTTGCCCTGTTCCCGCTGTTCGCGATGTTAGGCGACTTACATCTCTCCCCGCTGCTGCTCCCCCCTGCACACGTACTTCGTCACTAGCTGTGATCGACATATTTCCGGCATTACCAGAACTATTGCCAAGAGTTCCTGAAGAAACTTGCGCTCCATCTTGTATGAGGAGTTGTCGCGAGTTGATCACTAAGTCACCTGCCCTACCAATGCCAAGGGTTCGACTTGTCAAGCGACTGAGAAAAGAAAGGCCATCTTCAGTAGATAATGAAGCACCACTTATATTGACTAGTTCAGTAGCTATTATGTTTATGTCTCCTGCTGCCCCCAGGGCACCATTTTTATTATTTCCTGAGGAAACCTGAGCTCCCTCTTCAATAGATAATGACCTGGCACTAATTAACAAGTCCCCAGCGACTCCATTTCCCTCAGTCCTGGTGGTTAATCGACTGAGATGTCTACCTTGAACAACCTCACTAGCAGGTGTCAATTGCCTAAAAATTAATGACTCTCCTCTAACCACTACACTGCCAGAAGCGATTATGTTAACGTGCCCTCCATTGCCTGTGCTGTTCAGTCTATCTGTCGCCGTAGAAACTTGACCCCCATTATCAATAATCAGATTATCGGTGGTGATAGTTAAATGTCCAGCATTGCCCGAGCCTTCAGTTTGGGCTATTAGGCTACTTAAAACCCTGCCGTTTGGTGAAACTCCATCCACCAAAACAAAATCTGAAGCTCGAAGATTTATCTGACCCCCGTTTCCCTGCCCAGCGATGCTGAAATTCAGAACGGATCCGTTGGTTATAGATATTGATTGCGCATCAATATTAATAGTCCTCCCATGTCCTGTAGACCCAGAGGTTACTTGGCTATAAAGTCCACCAAAATTATCAGGCCCTGACCCACTAAAAACTACTGATTCTCGAGCATTGATAGTTATGTCTCCAGCATCACTCTGGGAAAAAGTTGTGGTACTTAATAATGCACCATTGGCAACCAAAAGAGAGCCAGAATTAATAGAAATCGAGCCTGCTTGGCCTGTAGCTTCAGAATCTACTCGACTGAGAGCACGACTAGAAGCAAATCCTATCCCTTGACCTGATCCCCCTTCAAATTCAACTGCATCGCGAGCAATGATGATGATTTCACCAGCATTCCCTCGACTTTGAGTGCTAGCACTAGCATTTAACTCCGCACCGTTGACAATTGAAAGGGATCCAGTCCTAATGATTATATTGCCAGCTTGACCTTCTCCTCTAGAACCTACCAAATTATAGATCCCAGTTCTTCTATTGAGAGCTACGGCTCCATCTAATACAGTCTCTTCAGCTACATTGATCTCAATATTCCCAGCTTGACTATCACCAGTAGTAGCTCCTGGCTGAATGCCTGCGGTGAGGCGGCTTAAATCTGATAGGTGTAGATTTTGAGCATAAATAGAAATACTTCCTCCTCCGGAAGAGGAGACATCTATTTCAGCTTGATTAGATAGGATCACATTAGAGCGGACTAGTCCATCTGGGAATGCAAAATTGATACGATCGCTAGAGGATCCAATATCTATACGACCAAACGTATCCAGGCCTCCTACACTAACGTCTCCTCCTGGAGCAGATACCCGTCCACCAGAAATCACTACATCCCCACCTAATAGTGACAGATCTTGCCCTTCACGAACCGTTATCGAACCCTCTACCTCAATTGTAGGCATGGAGGTAGAGGGAGAGTATAACAATGCTGTGGGATTAACTGTTAATATTGGCAAGTTTAAGTCAGTATTTTTTGCGTCAAAATATTCATCTTCTGAAAATTCCATAGCATCCGCCGTAGTAACTACGAAGGAGCCTTCGACATCCAATCTAAAGTTTGGCCCAAAGAGAAACCCATTGGGATTCATCAAAAACAAGTTCGCTTTACCATCAACACCTAAAACACCGAAGAGCTCAGAAACAGTGGTGCCAGTAATACGGGAAAATATATTATCAATTCCTGCAGGACTCTCAAAGTAAATCTGTAGGTTCTCTGCAACATTGAAATCCAGGAAACTGTGGAATAAACTGACACCTCGAGTAGCACCACCTTCAAGCCTGTAAGTAACACCATCTAAAGAATATACTTGAGAACTCTCGGCCCCCAATGTGGCATCAGGGATAGGGATAGTTTGGGCAGAGGCGTGGTAAGTAGGCGCGGTAACTCCCAAAACCAGGAAAGGGGCAGCAACTAGGGCTTGGCAAAGATTGTATCTGTGACAACAAGATGCTGCTGATTGTGCCAGGGCAAGAAGTAAGGATAAGTTCACAGATCTAATTCCCAAAAAAAAGAGAATTTTAGCTATACCAAGTCCATCTCAGGATCTGTAGTTCTTCCACGGGCGGAGCTCCACTTCTGGAATTGGATGAGGTTTAGTGCAATCAGTGACGATGTAGCTTGTAACTTTTTGACGACGGTCTGTTTCAAAGAAAACCGTCTACAGACTCTGTAAGGTAGTGCCTCAAATTAATGTGGGATAGGTGGCAATATCGTGCCAATTCCAGGATCGTGTTGCTAACCTCGCTCGCTGTGCGGCGGTAGTTTTAAAACGGCTATGCTGCCAAATCCAGTTGAAATAG
>JAESGQ010000168.1_pt1 | contig 17969 bp, 22 predicted proteins | sample 9266251 | NCBI WGS metagenome assembly JAESGQ01 (sample SAMN17056778, study PRJNA650883) | algae metagenome | isolation source: Kaiparowitsia implicata GSE-PSE-MK54-09C and co-occurring heterotrophs from... | place: USA: Kaiparowits Plateau, Grand Staircase Escalante National Monument, UT ... | reverse complement strand
CGCACGCGACACAGATGTGATTTTGTTTACCCTTTCTCTTCCCATTCTTACGGATATGGGTAGCTCCACACTCTGGACATTGCATTGCAAAGTTCCCTAACTCATCTCTTAATTATGCAACGCCGATAATCGCTGGGTGAATGCGCAGAGAATCGAAGTCTCTGGTGGTCAGTCTATTTAATTTCAATCCACCTCAACAGTCAGGAGAATTATCATGTTGAATGTAGAAAACAAAGTGATTGCTATTACCGGAGCCAGTAGCGGTATTGGTGAAGCCACCGCAAAGTTGCTTGCCCAAAGTGGTGCAAAAGTCGTTTTGGGGGCACGGCGGACAGACAAGCTAGAAAAGCTAGTCAAGGAAATTCACGCATCTGGTGGTACAGCAGAATTCAAGGCAGTCGATGTTACCGATCGCGCCGATGTGAAAGCATTTGTTGAGTTTGCTAAAGACAAATTTGGTCGCGTCGATGTCATCTTTAACAATGCAGGCGTGATGCCCCTATCTCCGATGAATGCCCTGAAAGTCGAGGAATGGGACAACATGATTAATGTGAATATTCAGGGCGTGTTGAATGGTATCGCGGCGGGGCTGCCAATTATGGAAGCGCAAGGGGGCGGGCAAATCATCAATACTGCGTCCATTGGTGCCCATGTGGTAGTACCCACTGCGGCAGTTTACTGTGCAACCAAGTATGCAGTTTGGGCCATTTCCGAAGGATTGCGGCAGGAATCACAAAACATTCGCGTCACCACCATCTCTCCGGGGGTCGTTGCTACCGAACTGGGCTCTGATATCACTGATGAGTCATCTAAAGGCTTGTTGAAAGAACTTCGCACAACTGCACTTCCCTCAGAGGCGATCGCCAGAGCCGTTTTATACGCTGTGTCCCAGCCGGACGATGTTGATGTCAATGAAGTGATTGTCCGTCCGATTCGCCAGGCGATGTAAACCCATCATTGAGAATGATCCCATGACGCATTCAATATCACAATGCAAGAATGATTTTGAGTCTAAGGTTACATCTCAGACTGATTCCATTTATGACTCTTCAGTTAATTATGCCCTGATTGCGATCGCGCAAGAAGTTGCTGAATTGCTGAAACAATCCCATCCAGTACAAGCTGATGAAAGCGACTGTATAGAGAGTTAATAAGTCAGGCACAATTTTGCTGAATGAACGATCAGCGGCTGAGTTAGAAAAGTCTATCTCAGGAGAGAAGCGTTGATGGCTAGCTTGTGCCTTGATGCGCCAGTTATTGGCTTGGCTTCCTAACTGGTAGACGCTTTTGCTGCGCCAGAGTAAGGCTGAATAGATACGAAGATCAGGCAAGGGCTTGAGGAGATGAATCAGCTCTGCCATCAGTACGTGATTCAGCAGTGTGTAGAACCAGCAAGATTGATGCTGTCGAAAACAGATTTAGCGATACGTGCTGCGCACAGGCTGCGCCAAAGCAGCTATAGCCCTGCAAGTCGGCTCCTCTAGTCAAAGCCATCTAGCGCAACAATTTAATCGCCTCACTGAACTGGCTCTTAAACAGGTGCGCTAGCGACCTAAGAATCTAATAAATCACCTTAAGAAGCTGAAAGAACTTGAGTGTTAAAACTCATACACTCAAGTTAGCTAAGACAAAGACAATCTGTACGGAAAGTATATAAACACCGCCTAATAATCCCGTTGAAAGTGACCGGTAGCGGGGGTAGCCTCACCCCTGCCGACTATGGCGGGATCTCTCAGATGTCATTCCCTGACCAGCATTGCCAGAGTTTGAATAGCTATTGGCTCAAATTGAACGTGCTGATTCTTAGTGGTGCAGAAAACTTTTCTGAGTCTCATGATGGACAGCTCAGACGGTCAAAATAGCGGCTGAAACCCATTGCCTTCGTTCGATTCCTAGAGAAATCCCAAATCTGCTGTATCGGCGAGAATCCTTGACTTATAAGGGTTTCAGGAGTTTTCTGCACCACCAGGCGTGCTGATTAGTAAGGCAGCCCCTTGCCAGCAACTGTCACTAAGCGCTATATTGTCACTTAGTGACAGTTGTCCAAAGGGAAGGCTGTTGTGCGGAATAACGGTGCCAATGACATGACAAAGAATGAGCGCAAACCAGGGGGAATGAGCGAGCAGCGGCAGCAGCGGATACGTCTGGAGATTTCGCGGGAAGCGGCGCGTTTGTTTTGGGAGCAAGGCGTCGCTGCCACGACCGGCGAGCAAATCGCTGCTGCAGTGGGTCTCTCGGTGCGCACCCTCTGGCGGTACTTCCGCAATAAGGAGAGCTGTGTCGAGCCGGTCTTGGCGCAGGATGGCGAGGAGTTTGTGGCGCTATTGCGTCGCTGGCCTCGAGATGTCTCCCTTGAAGATCACCTTATGGAGTGGGCAGTGAATCGTACTAAAGATCCCGATCAGCAGTCCTTTGATCAGGCTGTGATCAAGATGACTGTGCTGGCCGAAAAAGAGCCGGATCTGCGGACGGCTTGGCTGATGACTAACGACCGAATAGAGCGCGCTCTGGTCGAGATCTTCGCAGATCGCCTGCGGCGATCGCCTGACGATATCGAGGTGCGACTGCACGCCGCAGCAGCCACCGCAGTCGTGCGCGTTATCAGTGAAGACGTCAGTGCGGCCCTGATGGCAGGAGCCGATCCCACCTCGCTTGGTAACACGCTTGGGCAGATGGCCCGCGCCGTGCATACAGCTACAGGTGGGGCGGTCGGCGATCCTGTCGATCCTTAAACCAATTAACAACTGAAATCAGCAACAAGAGTAAAGGAGTTGATCCTCATGTCTCAGGTTCCTTCTAGCTACCCGCAAAGGCTGTTCAGAGTATTTTGCTTAGACAATTGTGGAAAACATTTGAGGACATAAAGATGAATAAGGCGACCTTCTTACAGCGGGCTGCTGCATGGTTGATTGATCAAGCTGTTCTCTCAATCATCTATTCACTAGCAGCGGTTGTCATTGGAGTGATTATCGGAGCTTACGCTAATAGCGGGATACCTGTACCAAATTTAATTGTGGCTCCGAGTGTGATTGTATTTTCACTCGCTTCCGCATTTGGGCATTTTTTGTATTTTGGTTACCTTTGGAGCCAGCGAGAGCGATCAATTGGCATGGGAATGATGAACATCAGGGTAGTTAAATCCGATGGACATTCGTTGTCTTTTGTGATGGCTGGTCTGCGCGGCTCGTTAGGCTACTTCCTGAGTGGCTTAATCTTTGGGTTAGGCTATCTCTGGTTTTTTGTGGATAAACAGCAGGAGACATGGCACGACAAGATTTTTAATACTGTAGTGCTGAAACAATAGTTCAGAAAATTTTTAAGGGCGAGAATCGACAAGAAGACTAGCGCTCCATTGAGGCAATAGTCTAAATAGTTTTCTGAGCAAATGTTTAAACCCTTAATTTCTCGACAGATTAACGTCTGATCGCTTGCCGAATGTTCAAGCGTGAGGACTCAACCCGTTTACCAGAGCCACCGAAAGAACATCAGTAATCTTCTCAGTTTGTAGAACCAAAAGCAAACGTACCAAAGGAGTTGATCCTCATGTCTAAATTTTCTTCTAACTATTCGCGGGAGTTAGGAAAGATCCCCGCCACGCCCTCGGAGCGGCCCGCGAGACCGGCGCCAGTCCCAGCCGGCGTGGAGTACCATCGCGTACTCGCTGACAAGAAACACCGCATCGGGCGCGGCATCTTCGCTATCGTGCTTCTGCTGGCTGGGGCCGTCGTCTTCACCAACGTCATCTCCAGGGGCGCTGCAGTCATCGACCTGCAAATGGGCAACACCACTCCGATCATCGGTGGCACCGACTACACGCCGCTCTACCACGCCAGCACCATGCTCTCGCTCGCCGTGCTCATTCCGTGGAGCATGGTCATCCAGCGATGGCTCTACGGCGTGCCCGGTCCCTCACTGCACTCGGTGGTGTCGCGGTTTCGGTTCGACGTGTTTGGCCGGGCGCTCCTGCTCTTCAGCCCCGTCTGGATCGTCGTCAACTTGCTCCCGTTCTTCACACCCGGTGAGCAGGGTTCCTGGTCGCAAACGGACTTGATCGGCATCTTCATCGGAACGCTCCTGCTGACGCCGCTGCAGGCGGCGGGCGAGGAGTATGGCGTGCGCGGACTGGTCTTCCGGGTCGCCGGGAGCTGGGCCCGTGGGTCGCGGGCGGGGCTGGTTATCGGTGTTCTGGTCTCGAGCGTGGTGTTCACAGCCATCCACGGTTCAACTGACCCTTACATCATCGTGTGGTACTTCGTTCTAGCAGCCGGGTTGGCGCTGATAACATGGCGCAGCGGTGGCATCGAGATCGCGGTCGTGCTCCACGCCGTGCTCAACACGGTCGTTCTCATCGGGGCCGCTCTCTTGCGCGTCGACCTTGGCACCGCGCTCCAGGACCGGTCGGCAGGCGTGGGTTCGCCCTACCAGCTCGTGCCCACGCTTACGGTTGTCGTGATCACCGCAGTGGTGTGGTGGCGCACGCGGCGAACCGGCCCCGCTCTGACCCCCGCGCGCACCCCGCTCCGCCCTGACGCGCGGCTCTGACTCGATCCCGTGGTCTATCGGCACTTACAAGCCCTGGATTCCTACATAAGAGCAATCGGTGAGAGCAAACTTCATGACTAGCAATCGGCTTAACTCGCTCGAACTCAGCCAACAGTTTAATAAAACGCTGATGTTCTCCAGTCAGCAAATGAACTGGAATAGCGTTTTCGTTGAGCAGTGTCAAAGCCCTGTTTCAGCATTTGAGGTGGAACTCTCAGCCCTCTCAGACCATTGGCTGAACTTACACATCGGAAATCCTGCCCCTTTAATTCAGAAACGGGACGATCGCCTGCATGAATCAATCCTTCATGAAGGGGACAATCTTTTTGTCCCGGCTGGACAACCGAGCTATTGGTGTCGAGATAAGAGTGGTGTTATCTGTACTCCGCTGCACATTTGCCTAAAGCCAGAACTGGTTCAACACGTTGCTGAAGCGTCTGACATTGATTCCACACGGTTCGAGCTTGTTCATGGTTTCGGTCAGCAGGATGTGCAACTGCATCAGATTGGTATGCTGATGCTCGCTGAGTTGCGATCGGGCGGGATAAAAGACAATCTGCACAAAAAGTACATAAACACAGCACAACAATTCCGTTGATAGTGGCCGTCGATACTCGGATGATGGTTCGACTAAGGGCAAGCACATGTCCAACGATGCCGGATCTGGTGAAACCAGATCTATCGAAGTCATCGTTAAATCCTAAAACTATCGACAACTGTGATTAGCAACCAGATACAAGCACTACAGAATTTACCCATAAAGGGAATGGAGATGAAGATGCAAAATACCGAAAGAACAGAGGGAATCATCGCAGAATCGAAAAAAGTTACCTACATAGAGGCTGCCCGGTGGGGTAAGTATCGGGGGTGGCGGTATGTTCTGGGGCTGATAATCATCCTCTTTGCGTGGCTGATCGTGGGTAGTGGTGCCAGTGTGCTCGTCGCGTTCACGCTCAGCGGCCAGGCAGACCCCTCGGGGCTTGGGCTTGTGGAATACTACCTGTTTGTGATGGCGAGTTTCCTGTGCTTCTTCGCGGGAGTCCTGATCGCTGTCTCCCTCGTCCACCGCCGCCACCCCCGAACGCTCGTCACGGCGCGGAAGTGGATAGACTGGCACCGGGTCGGTCATGGATTTGTGGCGTGGTTTGTGCCGTACTGCCTGATCGGTGGGCTGGGGCAGTATCTGTTCTACCCGGATACCTTTTCCTTTAACTCCGACCTCATAACATTTGCGCTTTTTGTGCCGCTGGCGCTGGTTCTTACCGCGATTCAGACGACAACGGAGGAGCTTTTCTTTCGCGGATACATTGTGCAGGGCGCGAGCCTTATCTGGAGCAACCGCGTCTTTCTGGCGATCGTGCCAGCCGTTATCTTTACCCTGCCGCACCTCCTTAACCCGGAGGCGCGGGCGGGCGGCTGGCTCACGATCTTTTCCAACTACTTCTTCGTTCCGGGGCTGGTGTGGACTGTGGTCTCGTTGATTGACGGAACCACTGAACTCGCCATCGGCGTACACTTCGCGAACAACATCGGCGGGGTACTCCTATTCAACATCACTGGAAGTGCCTTGCCCTCACCCGCTCTGTTCACCATCAGCGAGTATCACGCCACCTACGGGGCGCTAGCGGTGCTGGTTGCAGTACCCGTGTTTCTGGCGATCGCCTACGGAGTGTTCAAGCATAAGACCCCAACCCGTTTTTCAGAGCCATCGCAAGATCGTGGGTGATCTCGTCAGCTTGTTAGTGACCGGGGCGATGGGTCTGGCGCATGGGGACTGAAGGTCTACCAAAAACCCTGATTATGTCGGTTACCCGCGACCCGGCTCCCCCGCATTTGGGCGGCATCAGCCTCGAACTGTCCGACGAAGGGGCGATCTGCACCCTATGACCACAAGATTGCGAAGGCTTGAAAACAATTCTGAGATGACGTTGAGGATAGAGTCATGGTTAATCATAAAAATACTCGGCTGCGACTGTTTGGGCTGCTGTGGTTGGCAGGCATGGCTGGGGTGATGTCCCTAGGGTTGCTGCCTTTGCCCTTGCTCCCAGAGGGTGCCCCACCTGCCGCCGTGGTCAGGCTACTGGTGCTGGTGCAGCCCACGGTTTTGCTGTCGGTGGCGGTGCTGATAGGCGTGCTCTTGGCCCACCGGTTAGAGCTAATGGCACCGGGGGCAGAGGCTCTGGCCGCTGGGCGATCGTGGCGGCAAGCCATGGTTCCTCAACTGTTGCCCGGCGTGGTGGGTGGGTTGATCAGCGGCGCACTGGTGACGGCGATTACCCTGCTGTCTCGCCCGCTGCTGCCATCCGCCTATGGAGCGGCTGAACCTACGCCGCTGCTGGTGCGATTTCTCTACGGCGGTATTACCGAAGAAATCCTAATTCGCTGGGGATTGATGACGCTGCTGCTATGGCTGGGCTGGCGATTTGGGCAGCAGCGCCAGGGTAAGCCCCAGGTTCGATGGGTGGTCGTCGCCATTGCCGTTTCCTCCCTGGTGTTTGCAGCGGGCCACTTGCCCGCTGCGATCGCCCTAGAACTGCCGTTAACCCCAGCCCTAGTAGGATTCTTGCTGATCCAAAATGCTTTGTTTGCAGGGGTTGCGGGGTATTTATTCTGGCGCTACGGGCTAGAGGCCGCAATAATCGCTCACCTGACAGTTCATGCCGTGCTGGCCCTCATCGGCTAAGGCATCTCCTCAAGCCCGCCGTGCACGAACAGGGGTTGGGTGATCTCGAATCTTCGCCACAGTTAAAGCGTTAAACACCATGTCTCAAGTTTCTTCTAACAACTCACGAAATCGTGACCGACTCACGTACGACTCAAGACCAACAGCTTCCATTAGGAGGAGAATTATGCGCGTTCCCAAGACCTACGTCAGGCGCTTATTAACAGGCACAGCAGTGATGTTGCTTGTCCTCGCTGGGGCACCTGCCGCCTCTACCCAGTCTGCCCAGGAGCCAGGGGCGGAACTGGAGAGATTTTACAACCAGGAGCTGACGTTCGGCTCCTGCGAAAGCTTTGCGACTAATGCGACCGAGGCACAAGTGTACGTTGATCCGTTTGAATGTGGTCGCCTGGAGGTGCCGCTAGATTACGACGACCCTGAGGGTGAGACCATGCAAATCGCAGTACTGCGGCTACCGACCCAGGGTGAGTCGAACCAGCGGATCGGCTCTCTGGTGCTCAATCCTGGCGGGCCTGGGGGCTCGGGCACGCTTCAAACCCCCTTCACCGCATTGAGTCTGAAGGAGACTCCCATTGTTCAACGGTTCGACCTGGTTGGGTTCGACCCTCGCGGGGTCGGAGCCTCGACCCCGGCCATCAACTGCTTCACCGACGAAGAGAACGACCGGGGCGAGAACCAGACGACGTTGCTGGGTACGTCGGGAGAATGGAGTGCCGACGACACCCACGAGTTGATGGAGAAGTGCGCCGAGGGCTCGGGCAGTGAGCAGGTGCTTGCAGCTGTCGGCACCCGCAACGTAGCCAGGGACATGGACGTGCTCCGCGCCGCACTCGGCGACGAAAAGCTGACCTTCCTTGGGCGAAGCTACGGCACCCGATTGGGCGCGGTCTACGCTGAGATGTTCCCGCAGAACGTCCGGGCGATGGTCCTCGACGGTGCGCTCGACCCTCGGCAGGGCAGTGCGGAGCGCCGCTTAGCGCTCCATGCCGCGTTCCAGCGCTCGTTCGATCTGATGGCCGAGTTCTGCGCTAAGAGCTCAGACTGTCCGCTGGGCACCGACCCCGAGCAGGCCACCGCTGTGTTCCAAGATCTGTTCCAGCCGCTGATCGATAACCCCGTGCCAGCGGGCGAGGGGCGCACCCTGGATTTTTTGTTTGGCACTGGCAGCGTCCTCGGGGCGCTCTACGATGCCGAGAAGTGGCCGCGAATCATTGACGGCATCGCCCAGCTCAAAAACGAGGGCCGAGGCGACAAACTCCTCGCTCTCAGTGACGACTTTATCGTTGAAGGGTTGGAGAGCAACCTCGTCGATGCTCAGCTCGCCATCAACTGTAACGACGAGGAGCGCCGCACCCCTGAGCAGGAGGCAGAACTGCGCCGCCAGATCTTCGACGTGAGCCCCTTTCTTGATACCGGACGACCCGTCGAGGGCGTCACCCGCGACGCCTGCGAGTTCTGGCCCGGTGAGCCGACCCTCGGCTTCCCCCATGCTCAGAACGTTGAGGGTTTACCCGACACGCTGATTATCTCCATTACTGGCGACCCTGCCACCCCCTACGCTGCTGGAGCCAGTCTAGCCGAAGCCCTGGGCGGCACCGTGCTCACCGTTGAGGGAGAGCGGCACACCATCGCCATGGAGGGCACCAGCCCCTGTGTCAATGCGATCGTCGCCAACTACCTTATCGACCTTGAACTCCCCGCAGAGGGCGATCGCTGCGTCCTCTAGCCCCCCATCGCCAAAACCAAGGATTTAGGAATCCCTTATTTGCATCATCGACAGTGCTGCTCTACGCGGCAGTTATCACTCTTGAGCATCACTGCATCCATCACCAAACACAGGAGCTAAAAACATGCCAAGCAAAGAGATCGCCACAAAGCGCCCTATTCACCCAAATCATGAAGCAAGACACATCCGCTTGCTTCGCAAACCCTTCCAGATCATTCGCGCCAATGTTCGCGCCTACCTCATCATCAACTCCATTGTGTATGGCTTGGTCTTCACTGGGATGGTAGCGGCGATGGTCTTCCCCGACCTAGGCGCAGCTCAGGTGGCCACCCTGGAAGACAACGGAACGGGAGACCTTGTCCGATCGCTAATCAATAACCCTTGGCTGTTCTCACTGACCATCCTGGGAGTCAACGTCATCAGGGTCGGCATGCTGTCGATCATGCTCCCTTCGCTGATCGTTCCTTTCGCTGGCATCGCCATATTCGCGCATAGGGCATTCACTATCGGTTTGAGCCTAGCCTCCACCACATCGATCGCGGTGGTATGGATTCCGCACTCGCTGACGTTACTCATTGAATTCCAGGCTTACGCCCTCTTGATGTTAGGCGCGTACATCCTCGGCCGAGCCTGGATCCGTCCCGCAACCATCGGTGCTCGGAACCCTCGTCAGGGTTACGTCCGTGGGCTGCAACAACTCGGTTGGCTGAGCCTGACTGCGCTCCCACTGTTCATCGTCGGCGCGATCTGGGAGGCGTTCTCGCTCAGCTACCTGTTCAGCCGCTGACCCAATGGTTGTTGTAGCGCTAAACAAACCAAATCATGATGGTTTCTTGAATCGATTGTCAACTCTACAATTTTAAGATGGTGAATCAAATGATTAAGTACAAAGATTTCGCGCCTCGAATTACTGAACGGGGACCCTTCGGCGGACCTTCCGAGTATGAATCTTTCTCGGAGATTGTGAGTGCTGTAAATCAGTGGATCGAAAGCACAACGATACAGGTGATCAATGTTGAAACTGTTGTTTTACCTGATCGGATTGAAGGCACCGGTGATGGTGACTACGGAGTGACGACCAGTAATGCTTTCTACCCAGTGATGATCAGTCAGGGTCTTGCAATCAATTGCTTTCAATGTGTGCGTGTTTGGTACAGAGAATAAGCTTCACCAGAGAAGAAATAATGAAACGATTCACCTTATTTACTTTTCTGTACCTCGCACTGGGAGTCTGTCTGACGGCGATCGCGTTTGGATACCCAAACCTGCCTTCAGGTCTTCAAACCAGCTTGTTCATCAGTGCAGGAGTGTCCTACATCGCTTGTATTTTCAATCCATTTTGGCGGGAGAGGACAATCCGCTTCTATCGCAGCCGCAATTCATCGGTCATCCTATCCTCGTTGGTGATTGGACTCACTATTATTGGGATGATTTGGGAGGTTCTGAGTCAGAACTGGGCGATGGAAGCTTTTTTAGGAGCGTTTTCGCGGCTAATCATTGTTTTAGGGTTTGCTGAAAACATTGTGATTATAAGGCAAGTGAATTCTGAACATTAGGGTCTAAATCAGAACACCAAATAGTACAGATATAGAGTTGAAGTGCAACTCTGGGGTGAACATTATGGTGCAGCATGAATGGCAAGATGAAACACGACAGTTGGCGATCGCGCCTCGCCTATGGCTCTGGTGGACATTGGCTACTACAATTGCGGGGGCGATCGTTGGAGCACTGGAAGCGTCAGGATTTCAGTTTATAGCAACCATATTTTTTACAGGTTTGTTGATTGGCGCAGCCCAATGGCTCGTTTTGCGCCAGTACATGCCTAAAGCCTTTTGGTGGATAGTGGTTAGCGCACTGGGATGGACTTTTGGGATAGCGCTGGTAAGTTTTTACATAGCCCTTTTTGATCCGCTTATTCAATTCCTGCGCACACTAGGCGCATGGCCAGTTTTTTGGTCGAATCTGGTCATACGGCCGATTGAACTGGCTATTTTTGGTGCGGCTCAGCTTCCGATTTTGACACGATTTGTCCGTAAAGCGCATTGGTGGATTCTGATCAGCGCCTTAGGAGGTGCATTAAAAGGAGCAAGTAGCTCAACTGTCGCGTACATTTTGCCAGGGCTACTACCACCACCATTCACGACAGCATTGAGCTATGGGTCAGGTTGGCTAAGCTACGGCATCGTTACCGGAATTTGCCTGCAATGGCTGCTGCGTCATCAACCCCGATAGGGCAATACACAAACTTGCGATTAGCGCTGAGGCGCAACTCCGAAGGAACCGCAACATACCTCAATCAGGAATTCATCATGCAATATCTTTCACAGGACTTAGTCGTTCTTGCACTCAATCCCCAAACTGGGAAAACTCGCTTCTCTTGGTACGCGGCGCTCGAATATGGCTTGGTCGGTTCTCTGTTACTAGACTTAGTCCTGCGAGACAAACTGGAGATCGACGACGACAATCGTGTGATTGGTGCGATACATGCTTCGCATGGGCAAGCCACCGCAGGCAACACAGGCGATGAATTTTTAGATCGACACCTCAATGAGGTTCTGGCATCGTCTCGTCCTCGAACTGCAAGGTTCTGGATTACTCGTTGGAGACGAAGATACAGATGGTTTCAGCCAATCGTGTTGCAGAACTTAGTTGATTTAGGTGTTTTAGAACGACAAGAGCAACGTATTCTTGGACTGTTCCCAACGCAGCGATATTTTCTAACCGATGAATCTATTCAACGCGAGATTGTCCAGCAAGTTCGTGCAGCCGTGTTAGCAGGCACTGGACTGAATTCTCGGATGGCAGCATTAATTAGTTTGATGCAAGCCTCTCACCTGACCGATTCGGTGTTCAGACCTGAAGAACGTACTGAAGCGCGATCGCGAATTAAAGCGATCGCAGAAGGGGAGTTGGTCGGCAAAGCAGTTTCAAAGGCAATTTTCATCATTCAAGCAGCCGCGACTTTGGGTGCCATCAATGGCGTATGAAATCGTTAGATTGCAGCCAATAGGGTGGGCAGTGCCCACAAAACTTCAAACCTTACTACAACACACCTATCAGGAGGTTTCCAATGAACCGGAAGATTTTAGTCACTGGCGCAACTGGGATCAACGGTACAGAGATTGTCAAGCGACTTGCAGCACAGAACGTGCCAGTCCGCGCAATGGTTCGTAACCATGATCGAGCAAAGGAGATTGCACTTCCGAATGTTGAAGTGGTGAAGGGGAACTTTGATCACCCTGAGACGCTGTTGAAGGCGCTGACTGAAGTAGACCGTGCCTTTCTTTTAACGAACTCTACAGAACACGCAGAAGCACAACAACTCGCGTTTGTTGATGCGGCACGGCAGAGTAGGGTCAAACATATCGTCAAACTATCGCAATTTGCAGCCGATGCCCATTCGCCCGTGCGCTTTTTGCGTTACCATGCCGCAGTCGAAGCGGCAATTCAAGCATCAGGAATGACGTACACGTTTCTGCGTCCCAACCTCTTTATGCAGGGCTTATTAAGCTTTAAATCGACAATCACGAGCCAAAACATCTTTTATGCAGCGATCGACAATGCAAAGGTCAGCGTGGTGGACGTGCGCGATATTGCAGACGTTGCAGTAGTTGCTTTAACAGAAGCAGGGCATGAGGGAAAGATTTATAACCTCACCGGACCACAGGCATTGACTCATGCTGAGATGGCAGAACAACTCTCGGTTGCACTCAATCGTCAGATTGCATTCGTCGATATTCCATCTGAAACAATGCGCGATCAACTGCTCAACATTGGGATGCCAGCTTGGCAAGCAGACGGGCTGATTGAGGATTACGCGCACTACCGACGCAATGAGGCAGCAGAGATTTCTTCTGATATACAGAACGCAATTGATAAAGAACCGCGCAGTTTTAAGACATTCGCCTGTGACTACGCAACAATGTTTGGCTAGACGCAGCCCAATCAGCCTGCTGCACCGAAACGAACCTGAGTTGTTGAAAATAATGAATTGCATTACTCGCAAGCGCTAAAAATTGGCGATTGCGTGGAGACATCAGGTCAAGGTGGTTGGGATGACAACCTGCAAATTCCCGAGTCGCTCGCAGATGAGATTGCCCAGGCATTTCGAAATATAGAGCGAACCCTGGCGGCTGCCGGGGCGAGTTGGGAGCACGTTGTCCATGTCAATTCTTACCATGTTGGCGGGTTGCCCCCCGAGGTGAACGATGTGATGGTCAGACTATATCGCCATTACATGCCCAACCATGCCCCAATTTGGACACAGGTAGGAGTTGCGGCTCTTGGACTGCTAACGATGCGGATTGAAATCCGCGTGACTGCAATTGTTCCATGAGTTTTGCATAGGCGGCAGCAATGTCGTTAGCGCTGCCGCCTATGCGTAGAACGAAAACTTTTATCGCAGCAAGATGGCATTATGAATCATCGTTTCCTTTTACTTGTTTCTTTGGTCATAGGTAGTGCAGGGATACTGCTTACTTCACCTATCTCAGCAGAGCTTAGTAATAGACTAAATACTCCGCAGATTGCGCAGAGACGGAAGATAAGTAATTCGACCACCGTAGATGATAGGTCTTTGGACAGTGTAGACAGGCAAGAGCGACCGGATTGGGCCAGTTTCTTCGACGGCGCTGAGGCTCAAGGAACTATCGTGGTATTCGATCAGCGCGGAGATGCTCAGCAGTTGTGGGTCTACGACCAGGAACGGTCTGACAGAGCTTATTCCCCAGCATCAACATTTAAGATTCCGCATTCTCTCTTTGCGCTCGACGCCGATGTTGTTCGGGATGAATTTCAAGTTTTTGAGTGGGATGGAGTTGAGAGGGACTTCGCTCCACACAATCAGGATCAAACGTTGCGCTCAGCTATGCGAAACTCAGCTGTTTGGGTTTACGAAATGTTTGCTGACGAAATCGGAGAAGCGAAAGCAAGAGAGTATCTGACGCAAATTGATTATGGAAACGCAGACCCAAGAACTAGCGAAGGTGCTTATTGGATTGATGGAGCGCTAGCAATCTCGGCACAAGAGCAAATTTATTTTCTACAAAAGCTGTACCAGAACGAACTCCCCTTTAGGGTTGAGCACCAACGATTAGTCAAGGATATTATGATCGTTGAAGCAGAGCGGGATTGGATTCTACGGGCTAAAACTGGCTGGGAAGGGCGCTGGGGTTGGTGGGTAGGATGGGTCGAGTGGCCAACAGGCCCCGTGTTCTTCGCTCTCAATATAGACACGCCAAACCGATTGGACGACCTCTATAAAAGAGAGAAAATTACACGCAATATCTTGCAATCCATTGATGCATTGCCTGCGGAAGAAAATCCCAAATAGCGTTAGCTTATCAGTGCATCTTTACCCAATATGATCTAAGTCACTTCCTACTGGCATAGCTGATGAACTATATACAAGGAGTTTTTTATCAATGATGGGGGTTGCCGCTCACGACTAAAGATTGATGAGCAGATATACCTGCTAATACTCCATCAGCAGCAGATAAGGTCGCGTTTGCAAAGGGACGAGCAATATCACCAGCAGCAAAGACACCTGCTGTAGTTGTTTCCTTCAAATCACTAGTCTTTATCATCGGGCCAAATGCCCCGTCCTCTAGCTCACAGCCAAGTTGTGAAACCAATGGGCTAGCAATGGAAGAGCGGGTAATGACAAATAAAGCTTTAATAGGTATGGTGCGCTGGTCTTTGAGTTTAATGCCACTGAGACTTTCTCCCTCACCAACTAAAGATTCAATCGGCGCATCTTCTACAGTGATTCCACTATTTGAAGTAAGTTCAGCCCGAACGTCATCACTGAGTTGATCAGAACCATTGGATAGGAGAACAACGTTATCACTCCAATCCAGCATTAGCTTGGCCTGATGCAGTGAAGCCTCCCCTGTATAAAGCACACCCCAAGTTCCACCAGTAAGTTCGTAACCATGACAGTACGGACACGAATTCACTGTTCTTCCCCATCGCTCAGCTAATCCTAGAATTTCTGGCAAATGATCGATAACTCCCATTGCTAAGACAATCCGCTTGCTTTGATAGGTTGTGCCTGACTCTAGCTCCACAGAGAATAAACCTGTTTGATGACGTTCTGCGCGGATTGCTTTACCTTCAACAAAATGGGCAGTCGGATACTTGAGCAATTGCTCGCGACCAATTTGAGCAATTTGTGCAGGCGATCGCCCATCATGTCCTAGAAAACCGTGGGACGCTTCAGCAAAGCGATTTCTAGGCTTACCCGCGTCAATCACTAATACTTGACGACGGGCACGAGCAATCTGGAGTGCTGCGGATAGCCCAGAAAAGTTACCTCCAATCACAATTACGTCAAACTGTCTTTGTTCACTTTGCTGAACGCTTAGCTCAATAGATGAGCTATCAGCTTGTAAGTTGTTGTTCATGATAAGTTGAAGTCCTTTCTGGGAAATGATCATGATTGTTGAAGCGGCACCTGACAGCATCAAAAAGGTACGACGAGCCAGTTTTGCCTAACTCATAACTAATGATTGATAAGAAACTATGATCTAAAGCTAACCTAGTTTGGTGAAAATATTGATTCTCATTCAGCTAGAATATTGATACCTCATGAGTATCAATATGATGGACATAAAAGACCTCCGCTGTTTTATCGTGCTCGCTGAAGAGTTGAACTTCCGACGGGCAGCAGAGAAGTTACATATGTCACAGCCGCCATTAACACGATTAATTGGGCAATTAGAACGAGAACTAGGCATTACCTTGTTTGAGCGCACGACTCGCAGGGTAGAGTTGACTGAGGCAGGTCAGAGTCTTTTGAGGGAAGCGAGAGGATTAATACTCTGTGCAGATGAAACAGCAAGACGAATTCGTCATGCAACATCAGAAGCCTCAAACCGTTTGAGAGTAGGTTATGTGCCTTTAGCTCTTTACACAGTGCTGCCGCAGTTCCTTGACCAATGCCGCAAAGACTTTCCAGAACTTGAGTTAGATCTGCGTGAACGCACGACTGATATGCAATTGAGCGAGTTGTGCAGTGCAGAGATCGATATCGGCTTTATCTACATGCCTGTCTACTCAAATCTGCTTGCTGTCAAGTCTGTGTATCGAGAACCAATGAAGTTAGCAGTTCCTAACAGTCATCCAATGGCTAATCACTCAGGAGTGAAGCTGACAGATTTTGCCAGTGATGTTCTTATCATGCATTCACGTGCTGAAAATCCAGCGATGTATGATGATATTTTGCGATGCTGCACAGTGGCAGGATTTTCACCGCGAATTTTGCAGAAGGCTGACGATCAAAGCTGCATGGCTCTGCTGATGGCAGGGCAAGGCGTTCACTTTATTGCTTCAGGTGTGGAATGCCTTGAACCAAATGGTCTAAAGCATCTCGCAATTAGTGGCACTGCACCCACATTGGAGCTTGCGATCGCTTGGCGACAAGAAGATCCTTCCTCTGCTACGAAATCATTAGTGAGTCAAATTCCAGGTGTTTGATAGAGATTAGTAATTATGCTGCTGATGCACTTTTGGCTCAGCAGCATAATCGGGATAGGGAGAATCCTTACAAATCCCCCCTTCCACACCACCCATCGTGCGGCTCCGCAATGGGCGGTTCTCAACCTAACTGCTGACGAATTGGCAGGCTTCTCATCGTAGCCCTGGGCTTTCATCCAAAGGTCACGAATCGAGAGCAATCCCTGCTGTGCTAAACACTCATTGGTCATCCCCGTCTGCGTCGCTAACGTCCGCGACAACCGCCGACAGCCCTTCCGACTTAAGCCCATCGAGAAGGCATGTTGTCTCGGGGTTCCTAGTTTGAGCAAGTTGTACACCGCCGCCTGCTCTATCAATCCTTGCATCGTCAACCCCCGGTCAATCGTAGGGTTGATTCTCTAAAGGAGGGAAAGTAATTTTGGCAGGTTATGCTGAAATCGACGGATGGCTTTGGTAATGGAAGCATGCCCAGCCTTGCGAAATAGTGAGACTGCCCAAGACCGTAGCAATGCCATCAGCGTTGCCGGATTGGGCGCTCGAAACGATGAGCCATCTTCTCCTTGAACCACATCTTTCACCCAGTGCAGCTTGTTTTCCGTGCTGCCGCGATGCGCTTGAATCATCAAGGCGGCTTGCTGGGCATCAATGACTTGGTTGGTGATAAACCACGCCTGTCGACTGAAGGGCTTGCCATCTCGCACCCCCGAGCGCTCCACCAAAACAAACGCGGCTAACCCCACCCAATCGTGGGAGAACTCCACCGGAGCCTCAAAGATTTGAACGCGCTGTTGGACGACTCGGCCATGAGACGTATCGAGGGCTTGATAAAAACTCAACGGCACTTGAGTATGCTGGCACTGTTGGGCCTGTTTCAAGAGCTTGGGTTGATTTGCTTTGAGTCCAATACAGTAGTAATTGCCAGCACGGGCAATCTCACCCACTGTTTTTTTGGGTGTGCAGGGCATCAAGGGTCACCCACACCCCCTTGAGGTTCAACTGCTCAACTAGTGGGTCATTTGCCTTGAATACAGCCATTAAGTTTTAGGCCACTAACGCCTGAGTCACGGCTCCAGACCCGCCTAAACGATGTGGGTGTTGTTTTGCTCGTGCTCGTTGCCGTCGTGCGGCTCGTTTACCGCCCCATTCAAACGGCGTTGGGTGTTGATTCCAAACCTCAGCAACGGTCTTAAATCGGTCCATAATCTGTTGAGGGGTTTCGGGATGCTGACCATCCAACGCCCGTCGCTTGAGGATGCGCTGTATGGACTCGGCCATGTTTAACCAGCTACCCGACAGCGGGGTGTACAAGGGCAAAATGCCATGCTCACACAGCCACAGCATCAACTCAGGCGTTTTATGTCCTGTTAAGTTGTCCCACACTAACAAGAGGCGCAACGGGGGTAATGCTTCAGGTAAACCTGAGTTCGACAACGAGTGAAGTGCTGAAAGAAAGGCTGAGGGTTACGCTCAAAGTATTGAATTCTAAGCACCTCAGCCATGTCTTTGAGTCTAGCGCGCCTCGACTTGACCCAAATCTTCTGC
>JAESGQ010000167.1_pt1 | contig 17993 bp, 14 predicted proteins | sample 9266251 | NCBI WGS metagenome assembly JAESGQ01 (sample SAMN17056778, study PRJNA650883) | algae metagenome | isolation source: Kaiparowitsia implicata GSE-PSE-MK54-09C and co-occurring heterotrophs from... | place: USA: Kaiparowits Plateau, Grand Staircase Escalante National Monument, UT ... | reverse complement strand
GCCGTTCTTGGAAATATCATGAGACCCACAGGTCGGACAGGTCATCTCAATCGTCATGGGCTCGACTCTCTTGTCATCTCGATGGCTTAGTCTGATTTTCCTCTGTCCCGTACACTAATGCACTACCGCTGGTTGAACCCAAAAGCCCAGAGGCCCAGCGCATCTGCCGCGAAGACTTGACCGAGCTGGTGACTGCCTTTGTGCAAGACAAGCCCACCATCGAGCGCGGCCTATTCGATGACGAGCTGGTGCCGGAAGAACTCACCCAGGTGCGCATGGGCAAAATCGTCCAGGAGAAGTTCCCGGATCTAGAACAGGAAGACCAAGAAGCCGTCCGCCAGCACGCGATCGCCGCCCTCAACTTGATCCAACAGGGCAAGAAAACCGTAGGCGAAGCAGGCGGCACCTATGAAGCCAATCCCGGCACCACCAGTACCGACGACGCTGAGCCGACGAAAAACACCGCCCTGATTGATGGCATCAAGCGGTTTGCCCTCTCCGTCACCGATCTCGACATGGATCTGATCGACCGCATCAATCCCTTTGGCGAAGCCTATGCTATTCTCGCCAAGACCATGAGCGAAGAACGGTGGAAGCAAGTGGCCGCTGTAATCGCCGCCAAACGGATAAACCTGTCGGTGGACGAGGCGAGAGAACTAGCCAAACGGGCAATACGGTTCAAGCAGGAGAAAGGCCGACTGCCCTCCATCACCGCCACCGACCCGTGGGAAAAACGGATGGCCGAAGGGATTGCCTTTCTGCAACGCAAGGTAAAAGAAGAGAACGATGGCTAAGTACACCACCGATGCCGATGCCGATCTGCTGGCTGAACTGGGCGTAGATACCGCCCCTAGCCAAACGGCCCAGCGCACCCCCAGAGAAGAACGCATTATCGCCGGGTTTGAAGACATCGAGCGCTTTGTGGCCGAGCAGGGCCACCTGCCTCAGCATGGCGAAGACCGCGACATCTTTGAGCGGCTCTACGCGGTGCGCCTGGATCGCCTGCGGGAATCGGCGGAATGCCGGGCCATCCTCGAACCGCTCGACGCCAAAGGGCTCTTAACCCCTGCCGCCAATGCCCAGCTGGCAGAGGTCGATGAGCTAGACGATGAAGCCCTGCTGGCCTCCCTAGGGGTTGACGCTACCCCAGGCGACGACATTACCCAGCTTACCTACGTGCGATCGCGCCAGGAAATCAAAGCCGCTGAGGAGATCGCCCAGCGCACCCCCTGCCCAGACTTCAAACAGTTCAAGCCCATTTTCAAACAGGTGCAGCAGGACTTGGCATCGGGAGTACGGCAAACTCTGAAATACCAGGACAATGCTGCCGTCAACCAGGGCGACCTGTTCATCCTCGATGGGCAAAAGGTGCTGGTGGCCGATATGGGCGAGTTCTTTGTCGGCGACCATGGCCGCCCCGATGCCCGCCTGCGAGCGGTGTACGACAACGGCACCGAGAGTAACCTGCTGCTGCGATCGCTCCAGCGGGCCTTGAACAAAGACAAAGTCAGCCGCCGCATCACCACCCCCGATCTTGGCCCCCTGTTTTCAGACACCGCAGCCGAGGACGACTTACCCACCGGCTACATTTACGTGCTCAGGAGCCAGTCCGACGATCCCTACATTGCCGAGCATCGGTCGGTCATCCACAAGATCGGCGTCACCGGAGGCGATGTCAAAAAGCGCATTGCTAACGCCAAGAAAGATCCGACCTATCTGCTAGCGGAGGTGGAGATTGTCGCCACGTTCAAACTGGCGAATATCAATCGCACAGGGATGGAGGCGCTGCTGCACAAGTTCTTCGACAGCGCTCGATTAGACGTGGGGTTGCAAGACCGCTTCGGCATACCGGTGAAGGCCAGGGAGTGGTTCCTTTTGCCACTGGAGGCCATTGAAGAAGCGATTGAAAAAATCAAGGAAGGGACTATCGAGCAATTTCGATACGATCCCGAAGCCGCAAGGCTGACGCAAACGTAATCCCGCTGATTAATCGGGAATTTTCTTTGATAAAAACTTACCTTCAGCCCCCATGGCTCAGTTGCTGAATTTGCGCCATCCCGTTCTAGCCGCCTAAGGCACAATGTATTGCGGGAATGCTTGTTGAGGGTAATTGACCAGACTTGACAGTAGGTATTGGTTAGAAGGTCAAAAGACCACTTTCATCTTTGGGGATAGGGGCGCGATCTAAACTGCAAGCCACTGATGCAGTCCACGACTAAAAACCACTACAGCACACCCAACCATCAATACTGATGAACTTCGGCCTCTTGTTTAATGGATACAGCGTGGGGTTCAGGTACGATTGGGGTTCCCAAGCGCTCAGCATAGACCTCTGTAAACTCTGCCCCTAGAAAAAAGATATGCGCGGCGTAATAGATCCAAGTAATCAAAATCACAAATGAACCGGCAATGCCGTAGGCAGACCCAAACTCTGTGCGTGACAAAACCTGACCAAATAGAAACTGACCTATGACAAATAGCACGGTCGTTAAGGTAGACCCCACTAGGGCATCCTTCCAGGTGACTTTGGCGTCGGGCAATAGGGTATAAATGGCCGCAAAGAGCAACGTTAGCATCACCAACGAAATTGAAAAGCTGAGGAGGCGCCATACCGGAAAGAAATCGGGGAGGGCATCGCTCAATAGATTGACCAGGGTGCCCATTACCGTGTTGGAGATGAATGAAACCACTAGCAGAAAGGCAATCACCAGCACCATGGCAAAGGTCAGCAGCCGCTTTCGCAGAAACCGGAAAAGGTTTTGCCTGGGCCTTGGCTTAACATGCCAGATTTTGTTCAGCGCGCCTTGGATTTGGAGGAACACGTTTATTGCACCAAACGCCACAAAGCCGAGGCTTACGATGAACTGAATGGTGTCACCGCTCTGATCTTCGCGCAGGCTGGCGATCGCCGTTTCAATCACTTGGGCTGCCTCTGGCCCCACCACTTGCTCTAACTGTTGCACCAGCTCGCCCTGAGCTGCCGATTCCCCAAACACAAGGCCCACTAGCATAATCACCAACACCATCAGCGGCGCAATCGAAAAAACCGTGTGGTAGGCCAACGCTGCCGCCAGCAGCGATACCTGGTTAAACTGCCATTCTGATACGGTTGCCTTTAACAACTGCCAGATGGGCTGCACGCGTCGAAGGGAAGAAGATAGGGGCATGGTGATGCTCTTGTTCAGAGAATGATGGCTGCTACTAAGTCATGACTAGCCCATGACCATACAATGGCCGCTTAGCCTACACGCTAGTAGAGACACGCTCAGAATAACCATGAACGATTGAGCCGCACACTACCTCAGGTAAGATAGTTTGCGGCTGTAGGATTTTTAAGGCGATCGCCCCAATCTTCCTCACAACCCTTCAAGCGAATGGATCAGCGTTGCTAGGGGCTGTCATCAATTAGCCTCTGATATCCCAGAAATCAACAGTCACAGCCCCTAACCTGGTTTTTGGGTCGGGCGTGGCAACGTTCATAGCATCAGGCGTTTGGTTGGAATTGATGACACGCTCTAGGGCGTAACGCCAAAAACCATGCGATAGACTGGCGTGCCATTGTCTAGCGTTGACTGCTCACGCTCGGTTGCAATCGGAAACGGATTGGGAGTGTGTTGGGGGATGCCGCTGAGTTGGGTAAAGGCAGGATGCTCTTGGAAGCGATCGCCCATCTCTAGCAGCACCTCTTCCACATCCGACTGCAGGAAAACCCGGCCCTCTGCCGCCAAAAACTCTGCAATAAGCGCAACCACCTGCGGCTGCACGACGCGCCGCTTCTGGTGCCGCTTCTTAAACCACGGATCAGGAAACTGAATGGTGACCCACTGCAACTTGCCAGGAGGGAGCGATCGCAGAATGGATTGAAGCGATGTATTGGCATTACAAAACAAATAGTGCAGATTAGTCAGCCCCATCTGCTGCGCTCCCTCGTTCGCCTGCACCACCAGCGATTCCCGAATTTCTAACCCCAAAATATTCCAATCTGCCCATGCTTGCGCTAGCTCCAAATCAAACCGTCCCCGCGCGCAACCAATATCAAGCAGCAGCGGTCGAGTTAGATCCCCATACACCTGCGCCCAGTCTGGTGGCTGCACAGACTGCCGATACTTCTCACTGAGCGGATTCACATGCTGACGAACACGAACAACAGCCAAAGACTCTCTCCCTCACACGCCAAATAAAACCATCCTGCTTATGCAACGGCGTTAACGCAGCCGCCCGCAAAGCCATTCCACCCCATCCAAGTATCAAGCAAAAGAGGGGTGTATCGGGCTGGACAGGGCACCCGTTCATCACTCAGCCCCAACACCCACATCCCATAGTAAAACCTGCACTTCTTCAAAACCGACCGATTCAAAACCGACCTATCGTCCTTCTTGCTCCTATCCTCCACAATCCAATCTTCTATGGGCGATAGTGGAATCAAGCTTGCCGTACTTTCGCCCGCAATCCGCACTTCTCATCACCTAACGCCATGTCACTCAGCTTTCGATTCGCCATCCTCAGCGACCCTCATATTGCGCTGCCCGATACCATCTGGGACAATCCTGGGCGCTTTCATCTGGTGGAGGTGAGCATTCCCGCGTTGGATGCGGTGCTGGCAGATCTCGCTCAGCTCGACCTGGATTTTCTGCTCATTCCAGGCGACCTCACGCAGCATGGCGAACCTATCAACCATCGCTGGCTTGCGACGCGACTGGCCCAGTTGCCCTATCCCGCCTATGTGGTGCCCGGCAACCACGATATTGTGGCGCAGCAGCCGTCTGACCACACCATTGGGTTAGAAGAGTTTGCAGGCTACTACCCTAAATGCGGCTATGAGTGTGGCTATGGCGAAGCCGCGCGCCCTTACTATGCCTGCGAGGTGCTGCCGGGGGTCACCTTGCTGGGGCTTAACTCCATTGCATTTGATGCGGCTGGTGAGCAGCACTACAGCGGCAGGCTAGAGGCCGACCAACTGCGCTGGCTAGAGAAAACACTCGCCACCTGCAACAGTGAGCTGATTATGGTGATGATTCATCACAATGTGCTGGAGCATATTCCGGGGCAAAGCCGTCACCGCATGGGCCAGCGCTACATGCTCGACAACGCTCCAGAGTTGCTAGCACTTCTGAGGGCAGCAGATGTGCCGCTCATTTTTACGGGGCATCTGCATATCCAAGACATTACGCAACAGGGCGGCATTACAGAAATCACAACCGGATCGCTGGTGAGCTATCCCCATCCCTATCGGGTGTTGCACTACCGAGAGCAGGGCTGCACCTTAGACAACAACCGCCTGCGGCAGCTCAAAGTCGAGACACGGCACGTGACTGCTGTGCCAGGATGGGACGATTTGGCCACACAATCCCGAGAGTGGATGGGCGATCGCTCCTTCCATTTCATGCTGCGCTTTCTCACCCAGCCGCCCCTTAACGTACCGGAAGCAGAAGCCAAGTCCCTCGTGCCGGATTTGCGCTACTTCTGGGCAGAGGTTTCTAAGGGCGATGCTCAGTTTGACTTCCCTCAATTTCCGGGCCGGGTGCGCCGCCATCTGCACGCCTTTAATGCGGTAGATGCAGACGGCAATCCGCTCCTCCGCGATAACAATACGGTTCTAGACCTGTGAGGTTGATCGGCGTTGAAGCTCATGCTTAAGGCTTACGCCTGTAGCTCTACTGGGGCTTGTCAGGGGGACGACTCAAGGTTTGCTGCAATCCTTCGCGAGTGGTGGGTGAGATCAGGCTGCGCGGAGTCAAGGTCTGCCCTACGTGCGAGGAATTTACGGGTTGGACTCACTAGAATGAGGCTGATTGTTTTCAATCATGAGTATCAACTAAGGAACCGCATGAATACATTAATCTATGGGGCGATCGCCCATCTAAAATCGTTCATTCAGACGCTACAGATCAAGCGCCTAGTCACAGTTGCCTGCCTCAGCTTTATGGTGTTGGCCGCAACGAATGTTGATACAGGCGCCGGAGCAAACACCAAAACCTTGAACCCGCAGATTAAGCAAGATGTCAACCAACTTGACTCTGTACGCCCCAAAACCACCCGTGAATGGCAGCAAGAAGCCAGGGATGTGAAAGGAGAGCCCGGCGAGCGGATTCAGGCCATCGGGGAAGAGAGTGCGAAAGCTGTTGAAGAGTTTGGCGAATTGTTTAACGACACGCTAGATCGCAGCACCAATGGGTCGAATACTCGCGTGACTCGATAAGCCACATAACACCTAGATTGTTCCAGATTGTTAAGGTGCCGCCATAGCCGGAGTGGGGCTATGGCGGCGCTTTATTGGCATCAATTCAGCAGGCCCGAACCGATGTGATTTTAAGAGAGTGGCATCTCAGCCAGTGTGGACTGTGGAGTGGGTATGATGGGCGATCGCCCTCATTCAGTTAAGCTGCCAGTTAAGCTGCGTCAAAATTGGCCTCTTGCCACGCGACTGATATTGAGTTCCCCTATCCTGTTAAAGTGATAGAAATAAGGCGTCTGAGAGGGGGAAGCCAACCCTCAGGTCGTCTGCTCACCGAGTCCGAATTCAAGTGCAACGTGGACTTAACGCAAACCTTTAAAACTGCTCGCCCGATTATCGGTGTGGTTCATCTTTTGCCGCTGCCGACCTCGCCTCGCTGGGGTGGTAGCTTGCGAGCCGTGATTGACCGTGCTGAGCAAGAAACCACCGCCCTCGCCTCTGGCGGCGTGGATGGGATCATCGTTGAAAATTTCTTCGATGCACCCTTTACAAAAGATTCCGTGAATCCGGCAGTCGTCAGTGCGATGAGCCTGATTGTGCAGCGCCTGATGAACTTGGTGACACTTCCCATTGGGATTAATGTCCTACGAAACGATGCGTGCAGTGCGATGGCGATCGCCACATGTGTGCAGGCGCAGTTCATTCGCGTCAATGTGCTAACTGGCGTGATGGCTACCGATCAGGGGCTCATTGAGGGCAATGCCTACAAGCTACTGCGCTACCGTCGCGAGTTAGGAAGCGACGTTAAAATTTTGGCCGATGTGTTGGTCAAACATGCCCGACCACTGGGGTCGCCCAATCTCACCACCGCCGTGCAAGAAACTATTGATCGGGGTCTGGCAGATGGCGTGATTTTGTCGGGTTGGGCCACCGGTAGCCCGCCCAGCTTAGAGGATCTAGAGCTGGCCAGTGCTGCGGCCAACGGCACCCCGGTCTTCATTGGCAGCGGCGCTGATTGGGAAAATATTCCCAACTTGATTCAGGCCGCAGATGGCGTGATTGTATCAAGCTCGCTAAAACGGCGCGGCCAAATTGCTCAGCCGATCGATCCCATTCGCGTTAGCCAGTTTGTAGAGTCCATGCATCGCCACATAGCGCTCAATCCTGCGATTGAAACTCCTTCATCTGTGGTAGTTTCTCCCTAGATGGGGACAGCCTTAAATAGAGCAGGCCTTACGCACTACGTGCGGCGTTCTGGAAGTTTTAGATGATTTTTGGAACATCGAGTCTTCCCTAAATCGTCCAATTGCATAAATCCTATGGGGTCAAGGGTAGGATCTCAACAACCTGACGGAATCTAGCCGTGAGCCTGTTTTCAAGCCCATGATTCTCGCTTCATCACCATTCAGGTACTCAACGCTAGAACCCTTCTCAGCGAATTTTCATGACCCTGTGAGGGGTTGAAGGTTACACTGGAAGGCGATATTGAACATGGGACTAGAGGTCTCTTAAGGAAGTCTTTTGGGGAATCCTTAGAATTAAACAGAGCGATCGCCCCACTAGGGTGGCGATACCTGCCCTCTGACCCATTAACCAGTTTGAATTCCTCCAGACTGGACAGTTACAGCTCTTGCAGTCCCTTCAGTTGGGAGAGATACCTGATCTATGGCACGTCGTCGTTCTACGCCCTGGTTGCATCGAAAGTCACGCTACATTATTGGGGCGATCGCCACAGTCGGCGCTATCAATACCGCCTACCTCACGACCACCAAGCTGCTGGGCGGCACCGCAGCTTGCCCCACCACAGGATGCGAGCAGGTGCTATCTAGCCCCTATGCTGAGTTTCTTGGGTTGCCGCTAGCGCTGTTTGGGTTTTTGGCTTATGTGGCAATGGCTGCGTTTGCGTTAGGGCCACTTGTGGTTAGCGCCGATCGCAATAAATCATTGCGCACAACCCTCGACAACAACACCTGGCTGCTGCTGCTAGCGGGCTCTACCGCCATGCTGATCTTCAGCCTGTACTTGATGTACATCATGGTGTCTCAGTTTGTTTCAGTGTTTGGGGCGCAGGGGGTGTGCGTCTTTTGCATTGCCTCGGCACTGTTCGCATTGGGGATGTTTGTGTTCACGCTGCTGGGGCGAGATTGGGACGATATCGGCCAGGTTTTGTTTATCGGCATTATCGTAGCCATGATTACCCTGATTGGCTCGCTAGCGTGGACGGCCAGCATTGCAGGCCCGACAGCCTCTACAAACGGCAGCACCGTTAGCGGCAACACCGTGCCTCCGATCACGACGCCATCTGGCCCTTCAGAAGTGGCTCTGGCAGAGCATCTCCGCGACACAGGCGCGGTGATGTATGGCGCCTATTGGTGCCCTCACTGTCACGATCAGAAGCAACTGTTTGGGGCAGAAGCCGCGACCGCCTTCCCCTATGTTGAATGTGCGGCAGACGGGGCCAACGCTCAGCCCGCCGTTTGCCAAGCAAAAGGAATTCAGGGCTATCCCACCTGGGAGATTAACGGTGAACTGTACTCAGGTACGCAGAGCCTAAACCAGCTAGCGCAAGCGTCTGGCTATCAAGGCTCGCTCGGTTTTCGCAACTAAATTCTGGCGTATTCTGACGCAAGTTCCGGAACTGATCGGAAATTACTGAAGATTGGATTGACCTGTTGATCCTCGTGCGTTATACACCTCCTCTGCTGCCGTTCAACGTAGCAGGGGGGGTGTTGTGCGTTAACAGAGTTTGAGTGTTTTCCTGATCTCACTCCATCAATCTGGAATAAAAAATTAACTCTGTATCGCAGGTCGGCATTGCAGGTCGGCATTGCAGGTCGGCGACTGTGAAAAGCCCTGTAGCTCCCTCTGGGGTGAGTTTGAGGGCGATCGCCCCCAGAATCGCAGACCCAGCCCGCATCGAAACGAAGGACTGCCCCGTCCACACCCAATGCGGCGACGCGCAAACTAGCTCACCCCGGTAAATGCGTTATGCCTCAACCTCGCAGCGCTTAGGTATAATCCCTTGCTCCATGCCAGGTTAATACCCCAAGCTAGCGCTATCGCTGGGGCGATCGCACGAGTTCCCACGAGTTCAGAAGACTGATTTCTTGCCAAACGGCAAGACCGGAGGCTCAACAACCTTGGTCAAATCAAATCGGTGGATTGATATTGCAGAATACGTCAGCCTCGTAGGGGTTGGCGTGGGATCAGTTGCATCATTGGTGTCATCTCAGGTGCTGTATACCTCAGCGCCCCTGTCACTGCTGGCGTTGCTCAACATCGCCAATCGTAAGCGGCTCGAGGCAGAAACCCAAGAGCAATTGGCCTATGAGATGAATAGACTGGGCCAAAACGTAGCCGGGCAGGTGCTGCGGATTAACCAGCAGCTTTCGCAGTTGCCGACGCCCGAAACCATGAGCGGTCTGCGGCGGTTGGTCGTAAAAAACAATCGAGATCTGGCAGATCATCTAGCAGCGGAGCTGCGAACCCTCCAGAGTGATATCTATGACCGCATCAGCGATATGGAATCGCACTCTGTGCAGGGGTTGCGGTCTGAGCTGGGGCATGTGCAAACCCGCTATGGGCTGTTGGCCGACCACCTGACCCAGCTCAATACCCAGTGGCAGGACTTTGTTCGAGCGGGCAAAGTAGAAGGGCTAGAGCGAGCGATCGCCCAAATTCGGCAAGAATCAGCCGTCTTGCAAGGGGATGTGCAGCGCCTAGCAGACTATACCAAGCCCAATGTGGCATCACTGCAAGACCAGCTTAACCAGCTCAACCGTCAGTTCCAGAAGCTTCCCCCACCCTTTGATGCCACCGCTCTGCGGCAAGACGTGACCGAGCTAATTCGCTTGGTGCAAGATTTAGTGCCCCGGCGCGATTGGTTGCTGCTGCAAACCGAGCTGCAACTGCTCCAACAGCAACAAGAGTCCCAGGCCCAAGCCGAAGAAACGCTGTGGCGCAAAATTCAAGACATTAACCAACAGCTGCAATACACGCCCACAAAGGATTATCTAGCCCACCTGCAACAGCAAATTCACCAGCTAAGTCAGCAGGTGCAACACCTGCCGCCCCCCTTTGATCTCACCTCACTCCACACCGAAATCCAAACTCTGCTCACAGCTGTTGCCAATCGCGTGCCCAAACGCGACCTGGGGGGCTTGGTCGCACAGGTGAATACACTCCAGCATCAGCAAGCGTTTCAGACTCAGGTCGAAGCCATGCTGCGGCAGGAGCTGACGTCGCTCAACCAACAGTTGCAGGCGCTGCTGCAAGATTCTCCTAGCGGCGCTGCTGCAATCGAAACGCGCCTGCCTCAGCAGGAGTTTCAGTCGCGGCTTGAGCAGCTCTTGCGGGTAGAATTTGCTCAGATCGGGCGGCAGTTGCAAACCCTGCCCGCCGGGGCTGAGTTTCAGGTGCAGGTGGCTGAGCTGCTGCATCGTGAGCTTCAGAGCATCAACCAGCAGCTCTATGAGCACCCCGTCGGGCCGCACTATGAGTTTGTGCTGGATTTGCCAGTGGGTATGCGATCGCGCCAATCCCAAATGGCAAATCCTGACGGGCGGGTGATGCATTCTAGCCGCTCGGTGCTAGAAGAAGCGCTAGAGCTGACAGAGGAACGGCTGATCGTGGTGCTGCCTTGGTCTGGGCAGACGCGGCTAGACCCGGCACTGCTAGAGAAGATGGAGGCCTTTTTGCAGCGCGGTGGGCGGCTAGATTTGGGCTGGTGCCAGCAGGCTGAGCGCCGCACGGAGAGGTTTTTGGCTCCGATTAATCAGCGCTGGCAAATTTACCCTCCCCATAAAGTCGAGCTGCAAGACACCTTGAAGCTGTTGCTGGGGCTCAAGCGATCGCACCCTGAGACGCTGCAATTCAAAATTCTCGGTGCACGGGAAAATTTTTTGGTCTCAGACTACACTTATTGCGTGATTGGAGTGGATGAGGATGTCGTGGGGCTAAGCACCCTACCCGACATGCCCCTTAAGCTCAAGACCAGTGATATGGAACTGGTGCAACAGCTAATCCAGCGGTTTAACAACGCCACTCTCGATGCAGACGACATCGCCGCGTATTGGAACCGGGCCATTACCCGGCTAGATCTGGGCGATCGCCCCGGCGCGCTGGCCGATTTTGACCACATTGTGCAACATGAGCCAGAGGATGCGATCGCCCACAACGTTCAGGGTGTGATCCGGTTTGACAGTGGCGATGTGGATGGAGCCATTGACGCCTTTAACCGATCGCTGCACCTCGCCCCGCGCCAAGTCGCGGCCTACTGCAATCGAGGCTATGTGCGGGCCGATCGGGGTGATCGAGTTGGCGCACTGGCCGATTTCACCACGGCTATTCAAATGCAGCCCCGCGCAGCCGTGGCCTATTTCTTTCGGGCCATGACCTATCAACAACAAGGAGAGCTAGACAAGGCGATCGCCGACTATAACGAAGCGCTGCGGTTTTCGCCCAACTCGGCCCCCGCGTACTACTATCGCGGGCTGGCGCGCCCTAGAACGGGCGATATGGGGGGGGCGATCGCCGATTTAGATATGGCGTTGGATCTATTCACCCAACAAGGTCACGAAGCCAACGCCCGCAAAGCCTTCAACAGCCTTCAAACTCTGCGATCGCGCACCCCCGCTGCCCCGGCCCCCTCAACTGTTGCCACCTGCATCCTCGACGCGGAACCCTTCTCCTTCCCCGATAGCGCTGTAGTCTATGAGCGACATGACAACTGATAGCGCCGCAGCCATAGGCCCGAAGCTCTGAACGGAGTTTGCGATGTTATAGCCTATTGTTGTGGAACCCGCGTCATGCGAGAGTTCCGCAACAGGAATACCCTAACCCCTCAACCGTTGCGATACATCAGGTGCAATCCATGAGGTGCACTAAACGCCCAATCAGAGAATACAAAACGGATCGGCGAAGTAGTGAAAGGCGGCCCGTCTACTGCAGGTTGTTGCAGACCCTAGCGGCCAAAGGAGCCATCGGGCAATAAGGCTCCTGTAGCGGTGGTCTGGCGCAGCGCGTTGTAATCAATCGTGGCGCCCAACAGATCGCTATCGGTAAAATCAGCTCCGCTGATGTCAGCTCCGGTAAAGTTAGCGTTTCGCAAGAATGCGCCCGATAGGTTGGCATTCCGCAGGTTCGCATTGGTGAAGTTGGCAGAGGCCATGCCTGCCCGAGCCAGATTGGCACTGCGCAGGTTCGCGTTGCTCAGGTTGACGCGCTCCATTGTGGCATGACTGAGGTCAGTCCCGATGAGGTTGGCATTGCTCAGATTGGCTTGGTTTAACTCTGCTTCGGTCAGATCTATGCGGCTCAGGTCGGCGGCTTGTAGTTCGCAGCCAGGGCAGATCTTGGTTTCTAGAAACGACTCGCGCGGGTCAGCGGTGTCACAGGCAGTCAAACCAAAGCTGGCGATCGCCCCTAGGATCACCCACCCATATGCCGTCCAGTTTGTCATACCTTAGCGACCTATAAAGCGCCGATAGCGCTACGTAATTAGCCATAGGCTGAGAATCAATCCCACTACAAGACGCGCCCAAGCCTAGAGAGTTCCCACCAGTCATCAAGCTTGCCTGAAGTTTGATCGTGAGGCAACTGCTCTACTGAGTAAATAACCTGTGCGGCTACCGGGATTGACTTGAGAGCCAGCCTGAGTGGCGTCGGCCCCAAACACCCTCCCAAATTCTATTCGCCAGTGGAAGCCTGGCAAATCTCACAAAAAACTCATCCACGGCACATTATTGAATGTTACTCTCAATAAAAGCATGTAAAAAGCATGACTGTGATTTCCTGTTCGGCGTCTCGATCAGAGTTCAACCCACAGGGGCTGAGTGGGTTCATTCGGCATCTTAGCGGCGCGATTTAATTCAGTCATCTACTCCCGTGCTCATCAGGTTCATCACACTGCTGTTGCCCAACTGAGTCCTGCTGAGGCACGGGTTGATGGCAGTGCCGACCTACATCTGGATATCACTGGCTGATATTGCAGCTTGATTCACGTGGTTGCATGGGATTGAGCAAGGATAACTGACCCCATTCACGAGTCTTATTCACGTTTGTGTACATTGTGTACATTTTTTTGTATCGGTTTTACATCGGGTTACTGAATTTATGGCTGCCGCATCCATCCTCTCGCTCCATCAGGTCACTCGTCAGTTTCCGGGGGCGCGATCGCCAGCCGTAAACGCCGTATCCCTCACGCTAGCAGATGGGGATGTGCTAGCCCTGTTAGGCCCATCGGGCTGCGGCAAGACAACCCTGTTGCGAATGATTGCAGGGTTTGAGCAGCCTGAGCCTGGCCAGATTGAACTGGCGGGGCAGCTCGTGGCGGGTTTGGGGCGCGCGGTGCCGCCTGAGCGGCGCTCGGTAGGGATGGTGTTTCAAGACTTTGCGCTGTTTCCTCACCTGACGGTGGCGCGCAACATCACTTTTGGGCTGCAACAGATGGATGCCAAAACTCAGGGCGATCGCCTACAAGAGGCGCTTGCCCTTGTGGGTCTGCGGGGGTTAGAGCACCGCTATCCCCACGAGCTCTCGGGTGGGCAGCAACAGCGGGTGGCTCTAGCTCGGGCGCTGGCCCCCCGTCCGTCGCTGCTGCTGCTAGATGAGCCGCTGAGCAATTTGGATGTGCAGGTGCGGCTATACCTGCGGCAGGAAGTGCGCGAGATTCTCAAGGCAACGGGCACCTCGGCGGTGTTTGTCACCCATGATCAGGAAGAGGCGATGGCGATCGCCGACCAGATTGCCGTGATGCGGCAGGGCAACATTGAACAATTTGGCCCCCCAGAAACGGTATACCAATCGCCTCAATCTCGGTTTGTAGCCGAGTTTGTAACGCAGGCCAACTTTGTGCGCGCCCGACGGCATGGCCATCAGTGGGACACAGAACTGGGCTGGCTAGACGCCTCCCGGATCACCTGCCCCGATCCCACCATGACAGAGGGGGATATCATGATTCGCCAAGAGGCACTAGTGCCCGTGCCGGATGAACAGGGCATCGCAGTCGTGGGCGATCGCCAGTTTCTGGGTCGAGAATATCGCTACTGCATGATGATGCCCTCGGGGCGCAAGCTCTACCTGCGCACCACCACCACCACCACCCTCTACCCCGGCAGCACCGCCCGCCTAGAGTTGGCCGATGACAGCCTGCCCCTGTTTCCTGCCCTTGTCGACGAGCCTTCTATGCCCAGGTCACTAGCCCTCACGGCTTGAGTCGCACACGACTCTGGTTGCAAGCGCTTATCCGGCAAATGCTCGCTTAGGAGCGTCAGCTTTGGCGTGGTCGCTAGCGCTTAACCCTGCAGTCAGGCGCGGAAAACCTGATGGTAGCGGCAATTGCTATATGATCGAAGCACTCTTTGAATATGTAGATGTGCATGGCTGTCATTTGGGAACTCGACTTTTACTCTCGTCCCCTGCTGGATGAGAATCAAAAAAAACTGTGGGAGGTCTTGATCTGTGACAGCCCCCTCACGATTGATAGCCCGGTAGATGCGCCCTTTCAGTTTTCGTCATTTTGCCGCAATACCGAGGTCAATTCGGCAACGCTACAAACTGCTATTGAGGCGGCGATCGCCCAAGCGCCTCAGCCGCCCGACAAGATTCGCTTTTTTCGGCGGCAAATGGCCAATATGATCACTCGCGCCTGCGAAGAAGTCGGCATTCCCTCCTATGCTAGCCGCCGCACCATTGCCCTAAACCAGTGGATCAGCCAGCGCACAGCGACAGAATATCCCACCTATCCCAACTACCAAGCCGGGGCCAATCCCTCTGTGATGATGCCCGTCTCCGATCCGCAACCGCTGCCGGATGCACTACGGGGGCAACGGTGGAGCTTTGTCACCCTAGAAGCCAGCGCTTTTGACGATATGGCTGACTGGCAGATTGACTTTGGCGAGGCGTTTCCGCTGCAGTTGGCCAACCTCTCTGCCAACGCCCCCATTCCCGGTATGCTGATTTTTTCGCAGCGGGCGCTGCCGCTTGCAGGCTGGATGTCAGGGCTAGAAATGGCGTATCTCAAGCTCACAACCGGCGCGCGCAACCAGCTATTGCTGGAGACAGGAGCTGATGATGCTTGGATCCTGGCGGGCCTCTCCACTCCTGAACTGCTGCAAGAGGCCAAAGAATTCGAGGCCGCCAAAGCGCGGGCCAACCGCGTTCATTTTCTAGCGGTGCAATCTAGCCCAGAGGCGGAAACCTTCAGCGGATTCTGGCTCATGCAAGAACTAAATCTGGCGTAATGTCCCCCAATCCCAGAAGATAGGTGGAGAGGAGATCAGAACTGGGGAGCAAGGATGGGCGATCGCCCTCACTGTTGCGGGTTATCCCAGGCGCTTGTCGTAGTTGCGGATGCCCACACTTAACCAGTTTTCACCATCATTGATGCAGCTATGGGGTCGGATTTTTCACACTACTCAGCGCTAACCGAGCAGGTCTTCGAGCTAGCGCAGCACTCTGGCGCCGATGCAGTAGAACTGTTTCAGACGCGATCGCTCTCCCGTCCGGTATTTTTTGAAGCCAACCGCCTGAAACAGCTCGAAGTATCAGAGGCGGAAGGCATTGCGCTGCGGCTATGGCGCGAGGGTTGCCCAGGGCTAGCCGTGGCCTATGGGCCGATTGAGCCGCAGTCTCTGGTGGATCGAGCCTTGGCGCTGAGTCAGCTCAATGACCCTGAAACCATTGAATTGAGCGCCGCCAGCAGCAGCACCTATCCCGACCTGGGTCAGGCCGTGCCCGTCGAGCAACTCGTCGAATGGGGACGCGAGGCGATCGCCCTGATTCGCCAAGTCTACCCCGACATTCTATGTACGGCTGAGTGGGAGTGCGACATCGAAACCACCCGCCTGCTCAACTCTCAGGGGCTCGACTGCGGCTATACCGACACCACATTGAGCTGCTACATCGAAGCCGAGTGGATTCGCGGCGATGACTTTCTTAGCATCGGTGACGGCCAAACTGAACGCGGGCAGCTCGACCCAGTTGCATTGGCTCAACAGATTCTGCAGCGGGTCAAGTGGGCCGCCGACAACACTCCCCCGCCAATCGGCAAAATTCCGGTGCTGTTTACCTCCAAGGCCGCTGATATGCTGTGGGGCACGGTGCAAGCCGCCATCAGCGGCAAACAGGTGCTCGAAGGCGCCTCTCCCTGGAGCGATCGCCTCGGAGAACCTGTCATATCCCCCAGCCTTACCCTCTCCCAACACCCCGACATTGGCCCCTATAGCTGCCCCTTCGACGACGAAGGCACCCCCACCCAGCCCATCACATTCATCAAAGAAGGGGAATTGCAGCTATTCTATACAGACCGCCGGGTGGGGCGTCAGCTCAGCAGCGGCAGCACAGGCAACGGCTTTCGCCCGGGGTTAGGCAGTTATCCCACACCGGGGTTGTTTAACCTAATGGTGCAGCCGGGTGCAGCTAATCTGCCGGAGTTAATTGGCTCCCTCAAAGACGGGCTGATCGTGGATCAAATGCTGGGTGGCGGCGCGGGTATTTCTGGCGATTTTTCCATCAATGTTGACCTCGGCTATCGGGTTCGCAATGGCGAAATTGTGGGTCGGGTTAAAAACACAATGGTGGCGGGCAATGTGTATACCGCGCTTAAGCAGGTGGTGGCCCTGGGCAGCGACGCCGAGTGGAACGGCTCTTGCTACACTCCCTCGCTCATTGTGGACGGCCTCTCGGTAACAGGGCGGGGGTAGACCTTGAGGGTGAATCCCCGCCCCGTCACCATCATCGTTGGCCGATTGAGTATCAGTGAGCGGCAAGAACGTCGGCTAGGTCTCAAGGCCCGAACCCAGTGGAGTCCTTTCCTCGAGCGGTGTTGCTTCAAGACTTAGAACCCCGATTTCTTGCCCAGTGGGGGTACAGCATCGCCTGTGTACAGCAGAGACTGGGTTTCTGCGATCGCCCGAGTCTGCTGAATCAGCCTGCAAATCACCTGAGATGCCGTGGTGCGAGTGGCGCGTCGTCCGTTGGGGACGGGCTGCGACCACCAGCCAGTTGTGGTGTGGGGCGATCGCCACAAGTCTAAATGAGGCACGGCGGGGTCAGCCACAAAGCAGCTATCTCCACCGCCCAACCAGGCCGAGCTATAGCCCGTAAACCCGTCATGGCTCAGGCGATGCTGTGGAAAAGTGCCCCCCAGCGGCACACCCCAGCCATCCACCGCCACTACCCCCGCCACCGGATAGCCCCACTGCTGCCACACCTGCGCAGCACCCACTGCCCCCACCACGCCAGCGCTAAAGCCAATAAACAACAGCGGCGGGGGCGCAGCGGCGCTAGCGGCCACATCCCGCGCCACCGCCTCTGCAATGTGCCAGCCCGACACCACCCCCGTTTGGGATGCCGCAGGCAGCAGGTAAGGCGTTGCCTGCTGATCTAAGAGCGCCTGCATCGTCTGGGTCAGTTCCGCTGGGTGAAACCCTGGACAGAGCACAACACGCATCGTCATTTCCCCGTAAAGAGCCTGCGGCCCTCCCGAAACCATCCCTCTACTGGGATGGCTGAACTCCGCATCCCTAACTTTAAGGCACGGGGCTATAGGAATGCGAGGTTGATAACGGCCTTGCAACCCTAAGCGCTGCTCGATGTATCGGTTCGTATTGGAATTCAGTAGAAAGCCATGATTATTTATAGGAATTTGTAGGATGCGTTCACACCGCTTAATCGAAAGGCAGCCCAAGACGGTAGTGCACTTTAGTGCAGGCCAAAGGAAAAGACGGGATCACCTTGCTGTACCAACTTCTGCCTAATTTGGCGATTGTAGTCATGGATGAACAGCCAGATCGCCCCGATATGGTTCTCGATCTTC
>JAESGQ010000166.1_pt1 | contig 18282 bp, 27 predicted proteins | sample 9266251 | NCBI WGS metagenome assembly JAESGQ01 (sample SAMN17056778, study PRJNA650883) | algae metagenome | isolation source: Kaiparowitsia implicata GSE-PSE-MK54-09C and co-occurring heterotrophs from... | place: USA: Kaiparowits Plateau, Grand Staircase Escalante National Monument, UT ... | reverse complement strand
TAAGATGATGATTTAATAAGATATTTTTAATAAAAACTGCGCGATATGGTGCGGATAGAGAAAGCTGAGCTACGCTAAATGGTGTTGATTAGTGATCTTTAAACGCTGTTTTGGTGTGCTGAGTTCTGCCTCATAGACGGTTCAATCCAATCATTGTGCCTCCGTCCTGGCTCGCCGAGACTGGCCCCAACAGAAACGACTCATCACCAAGCGAGAACACATCATGGCGAATGGCAAGCAGTCCTCGGCAAAGCGCCTAAAAATGGCCGATCGCGCCCAGCAGCAGATGAACATCCACTTCCCAGGCATGGCTCCCCCCTGGTTATGGCACCGTAAAACGAACGATGGGTACACGACAATCCCTCGATCACTACCGATAGCAATGCAAGCCATCGATATGCAGTCGAAAGGCCAGCCCGCAGGACACACCTTGTTTTGCCTATGGGCACGTTCTCCCGACCACCCTGTGATAACCATCGAGAACCCTTCAACATTCGCCGCCGAAGCCGGATTTCTAGGTGAGCGGGCTGTTGATACTTGGCGCCGGCGGATGAAAAAACTTCGCGAGCTGAATTTCATCCAGACAAAGCCTGGCGCATCAGGTGATTTCCACTATGTCCTGCTCATGAACCCCAACGCAGCACTTGAGTGGATGAAATCTTGCGCTCTGATCCAAGACGGCTTGTATTCGCGCTTCATTGACCGCCTGATCGAGGTTGGTGCCTTTGGCGAGATCGAGGCAGTACGGGAATTCTGGGAGGCACAACGCGCCGCTCAGGCAGCAGCAACTGCCGCAGCAGCAACAGCAACCGCACCGGCCACGGCCAACACCTAGAGGGGGGAAGTCAAAATGTTCAAAAGGAGAGCGTGCGGGCATCTGATGCAGACTTGCCCATCAGGTGCCCAAAAGTAGAAGGCCCATGACTAGATCTAACTGCGAAGTCTTAACCTAGTCAGGGCCGTGGCAACCATCAACCACTGCTGAGGAAGGCCGCGAACCAAACTCAGCGCCCGTAGTGTAGCAACGAAGGAGGCCCGCTTTAAAAGCCGGCCTCCTTTCTTTTTATCTGCGCTTCATCTGAAGCGCGGAGCGGCCTGCTATCGATCTTCTCGGCCAGCTCTCGACAAGGCCCTGTAGAGAGTCGAACGATGCACGCCCATGAGATCAGCAACCTCGGAGACTGCGCGTTCTTCGTGCTCGATCAGCTGCTTGGCGTGATCGAGCTGCGCCGGCGATAGGGTAGGGCGAGGGCCAAACTGGACACCTCTCGCCTTGGCTGCCTCTCGACCTGTACGGGTACGATCCAGGATCAAGCTTCGCTCGAATTCGGCAATACCTGCGAACACCGTCATGACCATGCGGCCGGCAGGTGAGGTGGTATCCGCCCATGGCTCAGCCAGACTGCGCAGACCAGCGCCACAGTTACGAATCCGCTCTGCAACATCCAGGAGATCCCGCGTACTGCGCGCCAGGCGGTCCAACCTGGTGACAGTGACCACATCACCAGGGCGAAGGTGATCGAGCATCCTTTCCAGCTCCGGGCGCGCTCTGCTGGCACCGGACACCTTCTCAGCAAATAGCTTGTTGCAGCCTGCAGCTCGCAGGTGATCACGCTGCAGGGTTAAATCCTGATCATCAGTGCTCACACGGGCATAGCCGAGCATGAGACCACCGGTGATGAGATCGAGAGTGCCGGGGTCGTTGTCGTCGCGCATGATTGGCCGTCGCAGGTTATGGTCGCGGCATCATGCCATTGCGCGACAGACAAATGCGACAGGTCATCACCAGCGAAACCTGGCTGCACGACTGCTGTCGCATAAATTAGGACTTGCGCGACACTAGACACGCAACAGCCCCACCTGGATTAGTAATCCGAGCACGGCAACACCTAGCCCCAACAACTCGATAACCAAAACTACGATTTCTGTACTTCGCATTGCGAAAACCTCCTGCGGATAGACATGCCTATCGTGCTGTCACGACTACCGGGCATTTGGCAGAGGTTTCCCATTTTTCCAAAACCCTACAGGGGGTCAGCGTCACAGATGCACCCTGGCTATTTTGCAGTGCGAAATGAAAAGCCCAGCTGGATGGCTGGGCTTTAGGTCTTCTGGATGGGCTGTTGATTCGATCCTATGGCTGTCTATTCCAAGTACTAATAGACCCCCAGCCCTTGCAGCTATCACTGATGCACTCCAGTCCGCGCTCATCTGCCGCATAGGAATACACATACGTTTTTCCGTCTTTCTTGCTGGTAAAGACCACCTGGCCGCGCTTGTGGTCTGCGTCGAAATCCAATCTCGACATAACCCTATTTTGAGCAGTATTTACGTACTGCACGCTTGCGCTGCGACCTTCAACTTCCAACACAGCCACTGTGAAAATCCCAGTTTTAGACACATATGTGCCGCTGAAATCATCGCTGCAACCAGCAAGAGCCGTCATCAGACCGCACAACATCACTACACGGTTAAAGCTCATAGATCGTCCCTTTAATAGTCATTTAGTACGCCTAGCGGCCACGCTGCCAGCGCTCTTCACAGGTGCATGAATCCAGAAAAATGCATCCGCACAGGCAGAAAGCCTCAGTCCGTATTCACCGTTTTTCCAAAACCAGTCCAGGGCGTAGGCTAGATTCCCGCTGCAATCAGCCCACAGTGGCAACAGTGCATCCGAGACCTCAACCACCTGCATCCTGATTCGACCTGGTGAAAGCAGTTGCAGGTCGACGGTTATCGTCTTATCGCGGATCAGGACAGCACTGCCCAACACGCTTTTTAAGGGTTCTAAATCTAAGTCGAGAGCCATTCCAGCGCGCAGGTTACAAGCGAGCTTTCGCTCAAACACATTCTTCGTCAGCACCCATGCATCGAGCTGAGAAAATGGTGCATCCGGCTCCTGGAGATACCGTATGTCTCCATCAAACTCATAACTCATAACTCACCTGTGTTCATGCTTCGCAGGATCACTATTCGCTGACGATCACCAGCTCCTTGAAGCGCATTGACGCGGGCCGCGATCAACTCCGCCTCGATGAAGGTTTCAATACGTGGATGGGTAAGCGGGAGCGGTGTCGAAAAGCCCTGGGCAATAGCAACCAATGACGGGCTTTCGCCTCGATCGGCGGCCACGTGGGCAATAGCCCCCAACTGACTAAGCTGCTCATCTAGGTCGTGCACGACCTCTGCTGGTATGTGTATCTGATTGAACATACAAACTCTCCTGATAAGAGGTGAGCCTGTATGGTCAGGGCAGTTCGTGCGTGTCAGAGGCCTCAGAGCAAAAAGGGTAAAAGCTCGGTTCCTAGGTAGCCCCCTGTTAACGCCCCCATAAACAATTGTGCTGGCCAAAGAAGCGCTGGGCGGTAACCGGCCAGACCTTTACACAGAAACAATGAGGTCGCGAGCAGCAGTAAAAACGACACCATCTGAGCACTCACCAGGATGTCGGAAAGTCCGCTACAAGCGTTCGCCCTGGTAAAGAAAGCACCTCCCGCCGTTGCTGCCAGAACGAATAGCGAAGCCGCAACAACAACGAATCGCCAAGGCTTAAAGCTCATCCCCGCGACATTGATCCGATCGTTCATAAACCACCTCCTATGAATGGAGGAGATAGTTTTCTGGCAGAACTGGCGTGTCACAACCGGTCGGATGACTCACATTCATCACAGACCACATCGAAGGGCGCTCCAGATAGGAGGTCGAGGTAATCACGCGCGACCCCTTCTCCAATCACGACTCCGCAAGCCGTACACGTCACGACGTACACCCTATCGCCGGCCCCACGCAACCACCCAGAGCAATAGCTGAGGTGATCAATGACTTCACCAGGAACAGGCAAGAGCGCACCTCCTGAAAAGCCCGCCTCATAGCCAATTGACTCACTGCCCTGGTGTACCCAAACAGAGACTTTTCTGTAGCCAGACTCCTCCATTCGCACCTTGAAGCGCGCTTGCCTGACCGCGCCTTTGCTCCGATTTTTCTGGGTAGCGTCTGTCATCACTCGTTCCAGCTGGTAGGTGCCGTAACTATACAGGCGCAGAAAAAACCATAAGCGTTAGCGCTAACGATTTATATGCTAACATCGTCCTAGGCAGGGGGTTGTCCGACGAAGGCAACTGGTGATGAGGAGGATGCTCACACAGTGAGTACACCGCATCACATGCCTTCCCCATTCAGGAACGGCCACTCCCCATGATTGGGATTGGCGTCAGCTAGTTCAGGAAATGCCTCCTCCAGGTCGGCTCTATCCCCTAGCGCTATAGCTGTCATGATCGCGCAGCGAAGATCCCGTCGAGCTGATTTAGACAGCACCGCAAACAGCGCTTTGACCTCCTCCGCTGGGCGATCAGAAACCGTCTCGTCCTCCCAGCCCACTGGCCTAATCGGCTTATTCGACATTCTTGTTCTTCCTGTTATCTGCGGGCTGCACTGTCCCGACCCTGACAGCCCGAGCAGGTACTAAATTAATTCCCATTGCTTTCGCAGCTGAGCGAGTTCCACTTGAATTGCTCGTGCCCGTACCTGGGCTCGATGCAAGTGGCGGGCGCGGTATAGCCCTGCTTGAACCACCCGAATTGCCGCTTTCACCGCTGCCTGACTGCCCTCTACCTCCAGCAGTCTTGGCCGCTCCCCCCATCTGCCCCAAGCGCCCGATGAGCGCAAAAGTCCCCGCAACCTTTGCAACCACTGCGGCCGCGTCGGTCGTTGTAGAAACCCCACCTCGTGCACTCCCTGCCAGACCGGAAACACTAACGCCGGTCAGGTGGCCAGCGATCCAGGTCGTTACGATAAGCAATACCGAGGAGAGCGCCCCAAGAGCACCACGAAGACCATCGTAGTCAGCACCGGTGCCGGTCCAACCGCTGGCGGCAGCGGCTTGGCTGATCGATATACCAGCAAGGGCAATGGATGCTGCAACTGAGATTGCATGAGCAAAGATGAGAGATAACAGAGGGAACATCAGCAAAGAGAACCAACTGATGAGTACCTCCATGCCCCGCACAGAGATGAGAAGTAGCGCGAACGGGGCACTCAAAATAACCAACCAGCTAAGACCAGCCAATCCCATTACATAGAAGGGCAGCAGGACCTGCAGCTCAAGCCAGCTCGTCCAATTCTTAAACATCTGAAACGTGGCCATTAGGCCGGCCGCAGTACCCGCATTACCACCGCTTACATCACCAGTTTGACTGAACGAACGACTTAAAAAGCGCTGCCATGAAGCAGTCGAACTTATAAATCCGCTATCCGCACTGACACTCTGCCCACCAGAAGCCTTTCCTCCCGTAGCCTCAAGAGCTTTATAGGCTTGTTCCGCAGCATGCTGCGCGACCTGGTAAGCCTCCACGCAGCTTCTCGGGGTAAAGCTGATCGACGGCCTATTCGGGTCCGAGTGACTAACATTCGTCTTTGCACCTGGAGGGCCATCGGCAACAGCGAGGTAGCTAGGGGTTGCGTCTTTTTTGCCAGAGAATTGGGCCTCCCAATACGACTGCGTAGGTAACACATAGGCCGCCGAGCCTCCAAATCCCTGGCCAGCCTCCTCCAGCAGTTTTAGACCAGCCTCGCGACGGCTTTTGATCGAGGCCAGGTCGTTGGCGCTGCTGATTGCATCACTCAGGGGTGACAGGGTCATACGGTTCATAAAGCCTTCGAGCCAATCTCCGTCGTAACCGGAGCCCCAAACATCCCAGAACCCAGAAGCCACGGATTTTATCTGAGCCACCCTCGTGATCGCTTCCTCTGGAATCCCCAAACCGCCACCACCGAGCAGGCCAATAGCGTGATAGGCCTCCATCGTCGCTGCATGCTCGGGACCGGCATTCGAGGTACGCGAGGGTGCGCAGTGTTCGTTGTAATCGCGGATCAGCCGAGCAAGATCACTATCCCCATAGAATGAGGCGCTCCGCTCAATGGCGTCATCGACTGCACTTTGGGCAGGCAGGATCGTTCCCGCTGTCCCTGTGTGCTCACTCATTACCCTGTTCAGGCCACTGCTGAAAATGCCGTGAATGTTTAGGACTAAAGTTAGTGGCTTTGCCTGGATCTCAAGCATCTGGATAGGAGTTCGACCTGGCGCTGAAAACTCTGCAGGCTGCATACCAAAAATGATCCAAGCAAATATCAACGCACCACCCGTCGCTCCTTCTATAAGCCCGACATCAGCACTACGGAGCAGTACCATGATTAGCCAGAGTATCGTGAAGCTCGTAATAAGAGCCGCCGTGTTTGCATTAATCGATTGCATCACTGGCTCAGCAACGATGAGCAACGTCAGCAAGGCGTCGCCCCACACCGAAAACAGCCAACCAAAACCCGCATAATCCTCAGCCGGCATAGTCAGGCCTCCAGGCTATCTGGGGTTGGGATGATCCAGTACAGCAGTGCTGTCCCAATAAGCAGCCCTGGTAGGAAGCCGAACATGCCCAGGATGATCAGGCCCCAGCTCGCGGCCTGACCACACACCAGGCAAACGGCCCAGAACGCGAACCAACGCCGGCGAGTCATCGCCGCTTTGATGATTTCGCTCATTTGGTGGCCAACCAATCTGGAATCCTGCCCATCGGGTAATAAGCCGCCATAAATGCGAGCCGGTGCTCGTCCAAGATTCGATGTGCATGATCCTCAAGTCGCCACTCACCATCGAACTGCCTGTAACAGAAGAGCTGCGTGTTACCCCTCTCGACCAAATAGCATTGGATGCGTTCACGCCCAGCGCGTTTTGCCCTCTCAACGAAGTCGTCAACGGCCTGACGGCTAAAGAGGATGCACGCGACTGGGTCGGTGGCGGAGTCCATTCCATGGTTGACCGCTACGAAAACCTGATCCGCATCTATCAGGTCAGCACCGATCAACGCCAGGACCTGATCGAACAAGTCGATTAGTCCTCCCTTGAGGAAGTATTCGCCAAGGTAGCGCTTGCGGTTGTAGACGCTGAACGGTGGGCGGGGCGGCGGTTGGTAGTACATAGATGTCTCCTGTTTTTTGGGGACACTACGTCCTCTGACAACGGTCTGCATCCGGTTGGTGTGGTAATTCCGTGCACCCCACACAATCGTTATCGCTAACGAAAACAGGCAAGCGTAAGCGAGGCCGAATTTTCGTTAGCGATAACGAGCCTGGGCGAAAGCGCAGGGCTGTGTTTTTGATCTTGGGCACTCTCTTTTTTAGCGCAGCTAAATAAAGAGAGTGCACGCAGAGCACGGTGCCCGAAGGGCACCTCGTACACAAAACCCACTATTTTCGAGAATCTGCGGCACCTCACTATTTTCTGAGGTCGAGTGTGGAAAATGATTTGGGCAGGTGAACAAAGTTTTTTTCTGCACGACTGATGAGCCGGTTACGGCGAAACCCAGCGGGATTGGGTCTCGTGCTAATGAGTTGTTTTTTGTCTGGAACAACCGCCCTGGTAAGCCGCTTCGCGAACTTCGTGAAGCGGCACAGGGTCACCAACCAACCGACTGAATTTCAGTTGACTGGCTACAGATCGAGGGGCGTACGCATCAACGGCCCTCGGCCCGTTGCTGCATTTCATCAACGGGTAAGGCAACGGTGCCGAACCCGAACATTGGATCTGATGGTCGGGAGGTAGTAGTGGAGATCGAGCAACGAAATGAAGCGCTTAGCGCTTTCCGCCTAAGGTGTTTTCTGCACGCGGATGCAGTCGGTGATGGGGGATGCTCACGGCATTTGTCACACCTGAGAACATCGCACAGCGTCTGGGATGGTGGCAGTTCTAGAGCGCACGCTGTGTAAATGAGAGGTAACGCATTTAGACCTGGTGAAGTTGCAGCCTGGTAGTGATCGAGTGGTGCTTGAGCATGCTCGCCCCTCTATCCAGCCATTCAGCAATGAAGCCTCGTCAATGATGCACACCAGCCCAACAGGCTGGCCGGAACCGCCCTGCGGTTGTCCGCCCCATAGGGGTGCTTTTAGATGCGGGAAACCGTGTTTATAGGTAGCGAACTCGCTTTCAAGTACGCCAAAACGCGCATGCACCACTTAACAAAATCACTCGACGGAATTATTGAGAGGTAGGGCAATGGCAGGGTGGAAGTCGTCGCTGGCTCAGGTTCTGAAGGAACACAATCGGATCAAAGCGACCGATGGAACAGTGGCGTCGTTTGAGACCCAGGAAAAGCGCTCCAACGTCCTTTTCGCCGCCTTTACCGACCTGCGTTCAATGGGCTACAAGCTCGATGATGTGAAACAGCTAAAGGGGCGTCATGTAGAGGCCCTGGGTAAGCACTGGTTAGAGAAAGGACTATCTGCCTCAACGCTCCAGAATAATCTGTCGACGCTGCGCACCTTCTCGCAATGGATCGGCAAGGAGGGAATGGTCGAGGGGGCAGCGAGGTATTTCCAGAATGGCGAAGCCTCTCGCACCTCTATCAATACCGAAGACAAATCCTGGTCGGCACGCGGCGTGAATTTTGAAGCGAAGCTGACCGTGATTCGGGCCCTAGATGAACGCGTCGCACTGCAGGTCGAGCTGCAGGCTATCTTTGGCCTTCGGGTTAAGGAAAGCGTGATGCTCAGGCCACACCTAGCAGACAAAGGCACTTATTTGGCAGTATCAATCGGCACAAAAGGGGGTAGAGACCGAACTGTGCCGATCGATACTGAGCAGAAGCGGGAGCTGCTTGATCGAGTCAAAGCATTTACCAATAAACGGACTGCAAGCACAGCAGACCCAGCTCTCTCACTCAAACAGGCACTGAGTCGCTACAGTCGAGTCATTAGAAGCGCTGGCATTACTAAGGCATCAACCGGGATAACATCTCACGGTGTACGCCATAACTATGCCAATGACCTTTACAAAAAACACACCGGCATTGACTCCCCTGTTCGCGGCGGCTCGCCCGGAGAGATTGATCGCGAACTTGATCGAGCAGCGCGCATTCAGGTGAGTGAGGAGCTCGGCCACTCCCGAGAGACGGCCACCACGCACTACCTTGGCCGTTGAGTACGGGAACAAGGCCAAAGCACCCAACTACGCTTATCCACCACCAGCAAAGCTCCGAAGCCGCACCGAGGCAGCCTTACATGAACCCGGTGCGCACCCTAAAAGCACCCAGGGAACACCCTAAACGCCGCATACAGCACCGTGAATATTGGGCTAGATCAGGCGGAAAGCACCCAAGCTGCACCCTACGCACACCCACCTCGCCCGGAAAAGCACTCATCGAGCACCATGCTTTCGAGGCGGATTAGGCCTCAATTGCACGCCCTGCATCGGGATTCAGCCGCTTAAGCCCTGCAGGATCGAAGGCGGCCTTTGCCTTAGTCAGATTGAAGTCAGTCTGCAGCCCCATCCACATTTCAGGGGTTCCCCCCAGGACGTAGCTAATGCGCATAGCCATCTCACTGGTGAGGTCGGCTTTTTCGTTTACGACGCGACTGACGCTGGAAACATTGACACCCATTGCATCGGCCAAAGCGCTCAGGCTCAGCTGGAGGGGATCGATGTAGCGACGGCGGATGATCCCACCAGGATGGCGACTGATCATTGTGTACCTCTCTCGTTTCTTGCGCTTTGCGCAAGGCGCAAAGCTAAAGACAAAAATAAACCCGCTTGACGGCAGGTTACCTTTCGTGATTAAATCCGAAATTGGTGTGTCGATTCGGTAACGAAAGGAGTTTTATTCAATTAGCAGGTCGAATTCTAGCCTTTGTGCATTTTATGTCAACTAATAAGTTGCCTTAAATAAAGCGCCGCCGATGAGCGGGGCAGACGAGACCAAACCCTTAGAAGCCAGTCGATCACCTCTGTCAACTTAACAGCGAGGTAATCGAATGCTGACGAAAAAGAGCTTCAAAAAATGTAAGGCCCTCTGGCTTCTCTATGAGGGTGACGCGTCCAAAATCAAGGCCGACCATGTGGAGGCCGTTGGGGACATTTTGGCGATGATGAGGGCGGGCTCCACCCTTGCAGATGTCGATCTGCCGGGATACAGGCTCCACCCGTGGCATGGAACCGCTAAGAAGAAGGCGAAGATTTGGTCGCTGGACGTAAGTGGCAACGTCCGTGTCCTGTTCTCGCTGGATGAGGACACCGGGTTGTTTTACGACCTGGATTACGGGAACTTCAAATAGCACCATACCCTAGGCCGTTCACGGCCTAGGGCCAACCTATGCCCGCGGCTGATGGTAACCGACCATCAGCCGCGGTCTTATTCCCCCGCAGCTTTACCTCTTCCAATCAAACGCCCCTCCAGCTCGTGCAACATGCGCTCAATCCGCCCGAGATATTCGCGCACATGCACAACCTCCTGCCTCAGAGCCAAAATTCCAGGGTGCGCCGTCGGATCGAGCTGAGCCAGCGTCGGCACTTCTCTGACGGAGATTTCGCGCAACTTCAGCTCCTGGTCATCGATTCCGACCACAGAGAAATAACGTTCGACCTTCTGCCAGGCATTGGTATTCGCGTCCTCAACCTGCGCACCAATACTGATGCAGGAACCCACAACCAGACCACTGACATCAAACTCACGGCCGTCTCTATCCCGCGCCAGAAACGCCGCCTTGGTAGTCTCATCAATGCTCCATGTGCGACAGACGAGCGCAGCCCAGGGGCGCTTCTGGCCTTCTTGATAGACCGGATTCTGCACATATCCGTCTACCAGCTGCAGGCTCAGGATGTTTCCCTCGCCAGTCGTTTGATCCACGCTCATGACCCGTCCCCGCACTTAGTAGCCCAATCAGCTCGCCTTGAAGCCGTTCTGACCGCTGGCAATGCACCAACCCTGGATTGTTTGCACGATCCCCCTGGCAGAGGTATCAGCGCCTGGTTCTGGATAGAAAATCAAGTCCGAGCCTCCCGCTCCAGCCGCCAAGCTATTGAGGTGGGCAATCAAGTCGTTCTGCCAATCCTCGCTTCCCTCGCAATCCTTGATCGCTTGAATCACCATCGTAAATTCGGCCTCGGTGTAGTCGGCCAGCGCACTTTTGAGCTCCATCAATTGGCTCCTTTATGAATATCTATGTGATGCCGAGGCGTAGTAACTCCCAGGTTGTCTACGTCATAAACCGCACCGCCTTCGGCTACTGGTTCGACATGGTGAAGCTCATAGGAAATCCGCTTTCCTACCTGGTCGGCCACGCGAGCTGCAGGCGCTAACCCCTTAGCGGTACGCTTGATATTGTCCGGGTTAAATTGGCCGCTTAGCTGAGAGTCGGTGCTTACGGCTTGCCAGAAGGCCTTGCGGAAATCGTCGAAACTGGAGAATTCACGGCCACGTAATCGGTCGGCGATCTGTGTCGGAACTGGGGAGCCGAGCTCCTTGCTAGCACCTGCCAACCATATCCCCGTCACATCCTGGCCTTGGCCAGTGACAACACCAGGTTGATTGCGAACACTGAGCACCACATAGATCGGCGGAATATCAGTGGCCGGAAACCAGATAATCGCGTCCTGGTAGTCAGGCGGATGCACTGGGTTAACCAGGGCCTTGTTGGACTGCTCAGTGGGCGGATAAACCCACACCGACGGCAATTTCGGTGCACCCTCAAGCGCCGGAATACCCAACTCATTAGGGTCAGCGGCCGGCGTCCAAATTACCTCGATCCCCAGCCCCAGGTCGGCTACAAATTGCTCGCCACGCGGGGTGGCTTTGATGACCTGGGCGTTCTCCCACTCCGGGTTGCGCCCCGTGTAAAAGCCATAGACGTTGATTGTGTCCGCTGACATCTGTTGGACATGAACGCGAACCCGCGTGCGCCCCAGACTTAGGCCGTGGTACTGCTCTTTGGTGTAGAACGCGCTATCCGCCGATATGCTGTTGTTCGGCAGCAGCATGCCGATGGTGCCAACCACAGCACCTGCCGCCATCACAGCGGCACCTTCGAGAAGTCCCAGGGATAAAGTACCGCCCAAACGGGTGGCTATGGTGGTTGCTGCGGTCGAACTACCTATCAGCTGTAGGGGCGTACCGCCCGCGCTGATTGCAGAACCGGTCCCCAAAACGGCCCATTCTCCATAGTCCTTCAGCTGCTCAAGCGGTACGAACCCACCAGGGTTGTTGTGATTGATCACGCCGTCCGGCAGGTTGCAGGACTTGGCGAACACGCAACCGACTGGTTGAGCTTTTTCAGCGACCTTCTCTGGCTGTTTAGCCAGAACCAACGGCCGTTGGGGTTGTTTGTCAAAGTCGCCGTTGTAGGGTTCGATCACCGGCGCGGGCCTTTTGCCCCGGTCATTGGCTACATATCCGCTCATATTGATTGGTCTCGTTCCTTCGAAGTATCCAGTCGCGAATCCTAACCCAATCCTGACTTTTTCTGGTTTATCGGATGAACTGAGATTGCCCCGGCTTCCAATCAATATAATATGTATATCCATACAGTATTACGGCACACAGCATGACCGCAATTCTCGGCCGAATTCGTCCCTCGTCAGTCCTCGTCCGTATGATCGAGGGCCGTGTCAGCGCCGGGTTTCCAAGCCCTGCAGACGACTATGCCGAGACATATCTGTCGCTCGACGAGCTGGTCAACGTGCGAGCACCCAGCGTGTACCTGGTGCGCGCCGGCGGCGACAGCCTCAAAGATGTCGGGATCTATGACGGCGACGTGTTGGTGGTCGATCGCGCAGCGGTAGCCTATGAGGGTGATGTCGTTGTCGCCCTCATCGAGGGAGAGTTCACTGCTAAGTTGCTGAGTTATGGCGTAGACGGTCGACCGATACTGCTGCCTGCGAACTCGGCATACCCCACTATCATCCTGCAGGATGGCGAGCAGCTTGAAATCTGGGGAGTCGTGACCGACAACCTCCACTCACTTCGCCGGCGATGACATGGCCATGTTCGCCCTGGCCGACTGCAAAAACTTCTACGTCAGCAGCGAGCGCCTGTTCAGGCCCGAGTTGCACGGCGTGCCGGTGGTGGTGTTAAGCAACAATGACGGCTGCGCGGTGAGCCGTAGCGACGAGGCCAAGGCGCTCGGCGTGAAGATGGGGCAACCGTACTTCCAATTGCTGGACCTGGTGGAGCGACAAGGCCTGATCGCCTGCAGCAGCAATTACGCGCTCTATGCCGACTTGTCGGGCCGCGTCATGCGGACGCTGAGCACGATGGCACCTCGGATCGAGGTCTATTCAATCGACGAAGCATTTCTCGACCTGCAGGGCATCCAGGGCGACCTGGAGCAGCTTGGGCGGGAGATGCGTTCTCGCGTGTTGCGCGAGGTCGGTATCCCGGTTGGTGTGGGTATCGCGCCGACAAAGACCTTGGCGAAATTGGCCAACTGGGCCGCGAAAAAGTGGCCAGCTACGGGAGGCGTGGTGGATCTGCGCGATCCAGCACGGCAACGCCGGCTGCTGGCCCTGGCCGAGGTTGGTGAGGTCTGGGGGATCGGCCGCAAAATATCAGCCAGGCTGAATGTCATGGGCATTACTACAGCGCTGCAGCTGGCCGATTTCGACCGCAAGACCTTGCGCAGCATGTTCAACGTCAACGTCGAGCGCACAGCTCGCGAGCTCGCCGGCGAGCTCTTCTTCGCACTGGAGGACGGGCCAGAACCTAAGCAGATGATTGCCTGCACCAGGTCATTCGGTGAGCGGAAACATACCCTGCAGGAACTGCAGGAAGCCGTCACCGGCTACGCCACCCGCGCGGGTGAAAAGCTGCGTGGCCAACGGCAACTTTGCCAGGCCCTGCAGGTGTTCATTCGGTCGAGCCCTTTCGATCAGCGGGGCGAGGCATACAGCCGCGCAACATGTGTTCCCCTGCCCTTTCCATCAGCTGATACCCGCGACCTGGTAGCAGCGGCGCTGGGTGGCCTGCAGGCGATCTACAGGCCAGGACCGGACTATGCAAAAGCGGGCGTGATCCTGATGGATTTTGTCGAATCAGGTCGTTTCACCCAGGATCTGTTCGCGCCGACTCCGAGGCCAGGTAGTGAGCGACTTATGGCTGCAGTCGACGCAATCAACGCAAAGCAAGGTCGGGGAACGATCAAACCAGCCAGGCTGGCGGCAGATCAGGGTTTTTCGATGAAGCGCGAGCGGCTGAGCCCTCGATTCACAACGTCCTGGGGAGAGCTGTTGCAGGTTAAGTGCTGAACAACGGATCTCAATGGCACCATCGACCGGCTGATTACGCGCGCGCAGCGCGTATGCCGAAGGCAGCGCCGTGAAGGAGCGAAAGGCCGTTGCGCGCACTTACATGTAGGCGCGGTCTTTCTCGGCCTACAGCGACTGGAACGGCGCTTCTCAAGTCCCAGAGTAGGAATTCAGGCAGAACTGGGTGCAGGGCATTGCCCTGCCTCGGGTGTGGGGCGAGTAGCCCCGCGATCTTTGCTCGCGCCGCGCCTTTGGCGCGAAGTGCGCGAGGCATCATATTTCCTCTGAGCTATCGACTAGTGAAGAGGCTGTGGATACCTCGTAAGTCTCTTTTAATACCCGGAGGGGGAAACTGAATGGGGTTTAAAATTCCACTTATTTTCAAAGCATTACGACCCCCGCAGGTATTTCCCTTCTGATGGGTGGCATGAGTGGCTTGTTGCATGAAAAGCAGGGCGAAACAGCCACCCTTCTGCTGTGCCAAAGCGATTAGAGGGGTGCTCTTAAAGCTCAGGCGTGCCAAACCCTCCGCGTGGGCGGATTCAATCATAGGGGGGGTTAACCGCTGCCTGCAGGCTTGTTGGCTAGGAGCCTATCCATTGCGCACTGCACGGCATGCCCAGTGGTTCGCTTTGGGCCATTTTCCGGTTGCCGCATAGATGGCCTAGCCGGGGACTGAGCGTCACCGCCAGCTTCCTTCCGTGCCTCCTTTGCCTGCCAGCGCTGGCGTGCCACCTCGCGGCGATGCAGTACCAGGGAATGGCGCTCCATTTCAGCCAGTCGGCGTTGCCCGATCTCGCGCAACTCAGCATCACGCCTCTTCTTGGCACCCTTCTGGACGCGCTCGTATATATACCGTAGGCCAAGGTCGGCCCAGAACTGTTTCGTGAACCTGACCAGTACACGAGTGCGCACCAGGTGAAGCCCGTTCTCGTCAGTTTCTTCGAGACGCACGCGCTCAATACGGCGGTACACGTAACCAGCGTCATCAAGAGTGGCTAACAGACGGCTAAACGCCGGTGCTGATATGCCGGAATCTGCTGCAATGTTGCACTGGGTATTGAGGACAAACCGGCCGTTCTCTGAATCGATGTAGCCGAGCACGCCCGTTGCAAGATCGAGGCGCACGAGCAGCTGTTCTGCAACGCGCTCGATGGCTTGGAATTTCTCCAACCGTGAACGGCGATCACCGTGCACGGTGTCGAGTCTGCGCAGGTACTTCCCGCGCAGAGTGACGATGTTCCCCAGGCGCGTATGAGCTGCGCGAATCAATGGATTCTTGAGTTGTTGTTCTGTGAGATGCCGAGGCGCGACACGTTGCAGCGGCAGCTTTCTAGCCGCTCTACGAAGGGCGGAATGCGGATCTGCTGGATCGAGCCGGACGGCCCTTAACTTCGTCGCCATCTCTCACCGCCAAAATGGCGGTAAGCAATTTCTCTACGCATACCTGCCCCCACGATTCTAAAAAATCGGGGTGAGGCCTGGGTGAACTATGGACGGCGCGCATTTGCACGCCTAAAATAGGTCGTCCAGGTCTCGTATTCCTCGCCCCTAAGCAGAGAAATCCCCCGAGACCTCAGGCCTGAGCAGCGCCAACTGCGGCAGACCCTTCAAGCCCCGCCATGCGGGGCTTTGTCGTTTCTATACCCCTGAATTTCAGGGGTTGGCGCTCGCAGATCATTGAGGCCGCCCGGTCCCAATATCTGCGCACAACCAATGTGTTATCACCCACGGGGCGGTCGTGGGTGGCTGAATCTGATACGCAGGCTAGCACGCCAAAAAAACACAGCGCAAGCCATAAATAGGAAATTAGTGCGGTCGTGCATGGGCTAAGCCCCTGTAGTAGCGGGGCTTTACGTATTTATGCAATTTATATTATTTAAGATATATACGATAAATAATGTATTTATTATATATCGCTTAAATGTGGTTAATCGTCGTCGTCACCAATAACCTCACTTCGCGAAACGCGCTCCAACAGTGCCTGGAGCAGGTCAGGCTCCATCTCCTGCAGAGCGATAACGCCTGCGCGCACGATGTCTGAGCGCGAGACCTTGAGATTCCGGGGGGCTAGAGCCAGTCGGTCAATCGCACGATTCACCTTTTTATCTAGAGAGAACATCGTCGGCGTGGTGTTCCGCAGTTCAGACACCTTTTTCGGCGGCCTACCACGACGGCGTCCGGCAGGCGCTGCCGGGGTGCTCGCTTTGACTGCGGCTCCTGAAATGAACTCCTGTGCTGCAGCGTCGCTGTCTAGTACAGGCGCATCAGGGTTGGCTGGCTTGCGAACCAGGTCCTTCAATCCCATTTGGAGTTGCCCCACAGCTCGCTCGCGAGCATCTCGATCTCCTCAATTGCACGATTATCAGCTCCGCTCTCCAGAACACTGCGGCCGTTCTCGTCCGCGTCGTCATAGATGTTTCGAGCGGTTGTAATCGCTTCCAGGGGTTGAACCCCGAAAGAAGAGCATGCGTCCTTAGCATCGAGGATGCGTTGCACTTGGCTAGGCAGTGCAGGGCACTGAGTAATGACTGCACGGACAACGAGTGAGGGATTAACAGCGGTAGCCAGCTTGGCCAGGTTTTCGACTTTGGGCAGAGTCTTTAGATCCCGTCGCTTTGGCCGGAATGGGATCAACATATGAGTGGCCACAGTCATCGCTGAGCGCAGAGCCTCGGAGTCAGCTCCGCCGGCATCAACTACGATCTGACGATAGCGGCCGCGCAGATCCATGAGCGTTTGCCGAATGTTGCCGTGAGCCTGAACAACCGGAATAGCCGGAAGATCGCCCTGGTCAGCGCGCTCTGCAGCCCAATCAGCCGTGGTGCCCTGCGGGTCTGCATCCAGCAACAACACATCACCGCCACGCGCTTGAAGCCACACAGCCAGGTTTTGCGCCAAGCAGCTCTTACCGCTGCCTCCTTTTTCACCACCGAGTAGCAGGATCATCAAGTAAGCCCTTCGTTCTGTTATTTATGGCAAATACTCTATTTACTATATATACGATATTTATCGTAATCAACATAATCCGGTTTTCTTGCCCAGTATCCCACCCAAACGCCAGGCATAAAAAAACCCCTTCCGGGGCTTTACCAATCTTTGGCGTACTGCGCGCGCTGATGCACGACCCTGAGAATCTGAATCTCGTCATGCTCAAGCCGATAAGGGGCGATGAATGGATAGCGGGTTATGACTACCTCACGCACCCCAGGCTTAAGCGAAGGACGCCCCATCCCGACGAAAGTCTCCAGGTGCTCTAGCTGCTCCAGGATGCGGATGACTATGGCCTCCGCTTCTGACTCCCCGACGAGAGGGGCATAGTGGCTATAAATGTCTTCCAGGTCATTCTGCGCTGGATCGGTTATTGCGACTCTCGGCACGGCTCACCCACTTAGCCTTGACGGCTGCCAGATCAGTAAGTTTGCCCGCGTCCGCTGCTTCAATCCCAACCTCAATCGCCTGCAGGTGCCACGACTCGGCCTCAAGGTAACGGGCCATAGCACGCTTTACATGGTACAGACGATCCCGATCGGTAGCCTCGGCCAGCTTGTCCAGCTGGGAAACGATTTCTTCTTCAAGGCGAAACGACAGAACAGGCGAAGCCATATTAGCACCCTCCGTTTACACTGTAAACTTTGTATACTCTGTATACTTTTGCAATTGCAGTATACGTTTAAGCATAAACAATTCAATAAAAAATTGAATAAATGTACGCCTTGGGATGCATACGTGCGGTTGTGCTGCAGTGTGGTGTAGGTGTGATTGCAATTGATTGCAACGACAACTAGCCCCTGAAGGTGGGCCTATCAAATCAGGCGTTCGCCACGCCCCTCGTAGAGTGCTCATCGTGCTCTGAGCCCTCACATTTTCGCAGAGTGGGCAGCTAGTCGAACTGGACGCCTCGCGCCTTGGCCAGACCAAGCACAGCCATCTCCATGCGCCCACAGCGAAGAAGCTCCCCACTGACACACAACCACCAAAGCTACTTTCTGGGCCCATTCATGCCCCCGTACGCCCCTTAAGAATCCCAGGAGCACGGTGAGCACATTGAGCACGCCGAGGACGAGAGGACGCAGAGCACACAGCAATAAAATAAGATGATGATTTAATAAGATATTTTTAATAAAAACTGCGCGATATGGTGCGGATAGAGAAAGCTGAGCTACGCTAAATGGTGTTGATTAGTGATCTTTAAACGCTGTTTTGGTGTGCTGAGTTCT
>JAESGQ010000165.1_pt1 | contig 18344 bp, 14 predicted proteins | sample 9266251 | NCBI WGS metagenome assembly JAESGQ01 (sample SAMN17056778, study PRJNA650883) | algae metagenome | isolation source: Kaiparowitsia implicata GSE-PSE-MK54-09C and co-occurring heterotrophs from... | place: USA: Kaiparowits Plateau, Grand Staircase Escalante National Monument, UT ... | reverse complement strand
GAATTTGTTCACGACTGACATGGCGACGATAATAAAGACTATCAAACGACTCACAAAAGGTTTGATGGCAAGCAGGACAGAGATGGCGTTGATGACCGTTGGGCATCTTGCCATGCTTATGAGCTTTGCTGTGACCGCACAGAGGGCATTCCATCACTTTGTTTCCAGCCGAGGTTCCTCTCTACTCTACCAATCCCACATTAACCTGACGCATCACCGATGAACGAATACTTGTTGCAGAACTGCCTTACTGGTCAAGCCGACCTTGATAGCGGTATTTCAGCTATCAAATGCCTCATGCTGGTGGGCAGGGAGTAATTAGAATTAGAAGAGTGTACCCAATTAAACCAAAGTGATTGTTATGGTTTCGTCAGAGTTAATTTCTACATTGAAGGGGCTGAACCGTTCAGACAAGTTCTACATTGTGCAACTTCTGATCTTAGAACTAGCACAACAAGAAGATAGGTTTAATTAAACCTGACCAAGCTTATCCAGTATGGTCATCTTATGATGCAGTTGAGGCAGCAGATACGATGTTAAAAGGCTCCATGCTGCCAAAGCTCAGGATCGTGCGTAACAGTGAGCGATACTCACTTGTTTCTAGTGATTCAGCACTAGGTGAAGCCAGTTTCCGCCCGTACTTGCCATTTAGCCTGATCCATCAACAGGGTTCTGTTACAGCATTAGGTCTGTTGGATACTGGAGCGCAGTGCTTCGGTGAACTATTGTTGTATCGAGCCGTCACCCTAGCGATTGCACTAATTGGGGCTTATCGTGTCGTGAAACTCTGGCAGTGCAAAAGTTTTCCGGCCAGTCTTGATCTTCTTAAAGCGCAGTTCTAAAAAAGGTTGAACTGAGAGGCAAGTGAATGCGAATCAGGCGGGGATAGAGCATTGGTGGGTCTGGAGTTGGAACCCATGGGGTGGAGGGTTGGGATGATGAAAGGGCGATCGCCCCTCCCGCATCCCTCAGCATTCTAAATTCAGGTGTAAATACAGCATTTTTGAGATTTATAAGGTCCGTTCAATAGGATATTAGATGTAACAAGAATTACGATGAAACCCTACTCAGTCGACTTGCAAGAAAAAATAGTTAATGCTTATGAGAGAGGTGACACTTCGGTCAGGAAAGAAGCAGTTCAATTTGCTATATGTGCGTCCACCTCAAAACGAACAGTTCTTTGTTCCTAAAACGTACTGAATCTCCTCAATTTGGGTTAAGTTGGCAAGACAAAGATTCACTGACTACCTAATAGCTGCCTAATGGTAAAAATAGCTTAGTAAATGGATTGATTCACTGCGGTGTCCAGAATTTTGCTATGGTTCAACAAACTTATGAAACTGGCGTTAGGATTGTAACAACTCAATCAGCCCGAATTTAGCTACACGTCTTCAGAGCCTAGCCAAATTTGAGCCTGAAGCTCAATAGGTTTCAAGGCCAGCGCGCCAAGCGTAATCGCTAATATCTAAATCAGGTTAAACCGGCATTATCATGACCACTCATTCTTCATCCGCCAACTCCGCTGTGCCTGAGGCAGGGGGCGGCTTGCCTGTGCTTCAGTATTGGGCAGAAAAGACTCTATCACCCCAGGGAGTCCAAATTTGGAAGACACTGAATCACAAGAGTGCCTGCCTCTCTTGTGCGTGGGGCACAGGGGGGCAAAAGGGCGGTTTTGTGAATGAAGATGGCGAGATCTTGCAGCGTTGCATGAAGAGCGTGGAGGCGATCGCCGCTGAACTGATGCCCCCTGCGGGATTCCACGATCGCTATACCCTAGCGGAATTGCAGCAGTTGTCGTCAATGGAGTGCGATCGCCTGGGTCGGTTGCATCTGCCGCTGGTGCGACGGGCTGGGGGCGATCGCTATGAGCCAATTTCTTGGGATGAGGCGATCGCCCTCACTGCTGACGCCTTCCGAGACAAACCGCCTGAGCGCATTGCCTCCTATAGCTCTGGGCGATCGTCTAATGAGGCCGCGTTTTTGCTCCAGTTGATGATCCGTGCGCTCGGGTCTAACAACCTAGCCGACTGTTCTGACCTCTGCCACGCCCCTTCCACGGTGGGGCTTAAGCAAATGGTTGGCACGGGCACCTCAATGGTGAGCCTAGAGAGCCTAAAGCAGGCAGACTGCGTCGTGCTGATTGGCTCCAACGCTCCTGCCAATCATCCTCGGTTGATGAATGAGCTGATTCAGCTGCGCGATCGCGGCGGCACTGTAATTGTGGTGAATCCCACGGTTGAAGTGGGGCTGGTCAAGTTCGCGTCTCCGGCCTACCCGATTAAATCGATGCTGAGCGGCGGTTCTGATATTTCGTCGCTGTACCTTCAACCCATCCCCGGCAGCGATGTAGCGCTGTTCGTCGGCATTCAAAAAGCGCTGATCGAGCAAGATCAAGTAAAGCGGGACTTTTTGCACACCCATGCCGAACATTGGGAGGCCGTGGTGGAGCAAGCACAATCCACGGATTGGGAAACGATTATCCGCACCTGTGGCATTGCTCGACCCGAGATTGAGCAGGCGGCGCGCATGATTGCGGCTGCCTCAGGCGTGGTATTTGCCTGGGCGATGGGGGTCACTCAGCAGGCTAACGGGGTAGACAACATTTGGAGCATCGCCAACACGGCGCTGCTGAGCGGCAATGTTGGCAAGCCAGGTGCGGGCACGATGCCGATTCGCGGCCACTCGAATGTGCAGGGGTTTGGCTCGATGGGGGTGTCGGCACGGCTGCAAGATCCCTTGCGAGAGGCGCTAGAAGCCTTGCTGCAAAAGCCCCTGCGGCGAGAGGCGGGCTATGATACCCGAGCTTTGATTGAGGCGGCAGATGCAGGCGCGATCGAGACGCTGCTGTGCCTAGGCGGCAACCTCTATGCGGCAAACCCTGATCATACTCAAGCGCAACGGGCGATCGCCCAAGTCGATACGGTGGTATATCTGGCGACCAAGCCCAATCTAGGCCACTTTCATGGGCTCGGACGACAGACGACGCTGCTATTGCCGGTCTTCAATCGATTCGAGAATCCTCACAAGACCACGGCAGAATCGGGCAATAATTTCGTGCGGCTGAATGACACAGGCACTACGCACTTGCGAGATGCTGATTTGATGGCAGAAGTAGACTTTTTAGCGGCGATCGCCCATCGCATCCACGGCACCCATCCCATTGATTGGCGGCAGCTGACGGATACCCGCTATGTACGCCAGCTCATCGCCCGCACCATCTCTGGCTATGGAAAAATTGGCGACATAGATGATACCCTGGCTGAATTCACCATCGGCGGGCGCATTTTCACGCAGCCCAGTTTTGGCACTTCCAGTGGCAAAGCCCAGATGTTTACGACGCCGCTCCCCCATCTCACCCTCCCCTCTGCGGCAGAACTGGGCGCACCAGACCACGGGTTAGTGCTGGCGCTGGGCACGGGGCGCAGCTACTCGCAGCACAACACGGTGGTGTATCGTGACGGCGACAAATATCGCGGCATGGCGCATCGCCACTGCATTTTGATGAATCCTGACGACGTGGCTCAGGGAGGATGGCAGGCGGGCGATCGCGTTACGGTGCGGGGCAATGCCGGGCAGTTAGAGCACGTCGAAATCGTCTACGGCGACATCCGCCCCGGCGCGGCTATGATGTTTTATCCCGAAGTCAACGCGATTTTTGCTGCCCCCATTGATGCTCGCTGTGGCACCCCTGCCTTCAAGCGAGTGCCAGTTGCGGTGTTCTAATGCTATGACTCCACTGCTATGACTCAACCGGCCGACGGCCGACGCATCGTTACTGTCAATTCGGGTTATGAGGGTTTTAGCCTCTCCGGGACTCGGGTTAACGCAAGTTCGATGGCGTTGTTTCAACCCCATAGCGCAGGGCTAAAACAACGCTAAACCGTGCTGCCCGCTTCGTAGGCAGCACGGTTTATACGTTTTCCGATCTGACGTCAGATTAGTTAAACTATCGTCCAGAGAATTGGGACGGGCTTAATCTCTCTGGCCGATGGGCAGCACGATCAGAGTATTGCCCTGACGCCCGACAACGTAAACCGTTTCGCCCGCAGTCAGCGTCACGTCTGAGACCTGACAGCGAGCTGACCAATAGCTGCCCTCGTAGCTGACTTCGCCCACCCCACCTCGAGGAATGGTGGTGGATACTTGGCCTTCGCTGGGAGGACTCAGGTCTTGCGATTGCTTAGGCACAAAGCTACGCAGCAACATTGCCATTGCTACTGAGAGCAGTCCCCAAATCAATAACTGAATGGCAATGCTGGGCACCGTCAGCGCTGCGATCGCCGTCACAATTGCTGCAATACCAATGGCCGCCACAATGGGCTCAAGGGCAATCACGCTGGTCGCAAGCAACATCAGCCCCAACAATAGCCACACCATATAGGCAGGTTGCGTCGAAATCCACTGCACAATGCTCCCCTTTGGGCGTCACCCTGTTCTATCAACTGGGCGGTTGCTCTGCAACTCGGCCCTATCTTCATGAATACACTGCAAAATCGGGCGATCGCGCCCAATGTCCAGAATTCCATCACAAATGTTTGCAATCGATCTGTTGCACCGACAACCTGACCTCGGGCTAAACGCAACCCGTTGACCATTCCTGGACAACGAGTAGACGCGTTGGCTAATGAATTGAAGGGTGTGAAATTGAGGCCAGCACCGCCAGGGGAAAGGCTTTTCCGTTACTGATCATCGTGAGGAGGGCGATCGCCCCGTCGCCGTCGCCGTACGTACCAGGGCTGCCGCATCAGGCGAGTCCGCGGTGAAAACCAACTGCCTGGCAAAAACAGCAACACCAGCGGCACTCCGACTAAAAGCCCCATGCTGCCGAGCATCGCCACTTGTAGCGGCAGACCTTGGCGGGAGTTATCTTGGACAATTAGAGTACGTTGCTCTAGCGGTAGCGCTGCCATCTCTAGCCAGCGCGTCAGATTATCCGACAGCGTTGTGTTGAGGCGTAGGTTCAAATCTTCAGTGGAATTGGCCCGCGCATAATCTTCAGTCAAAAATTGACGATAGTGGCCAGCCTCGGGCGCGTCCTGTTGAACAAAGGCCAGCGATACGCCCCGGACGACATCTCGCAAAGCGGAGGTTTCTTGACCTGGGCGCTCCCGCATTAGCAAACTGTTGGTTAACCCCTGGTTCAAGTTTCTGGGATCACCAACGCTCAAATGCGTCGCGCCAATGGCCGTCAACAGGTATCGCTCCTCGGCTTGCAGGTGGGTAAAGGGCAGCAATTGTTGGCTAATGGCTGGCGTAATGGCATCTCCCGTAGCCGCCGATACCAGCATGGGAATCTGAATGTTGGACAAGCTGTCTTGGTCAAATAGCCGCCCCATGACTGGGTTGAGGGCAATCACTCGCCGAACCCGGCGATCGCGCAAATTTGACACTTGCCGCTCATCTAGATCCGTCGCTGTGCATTGCAGCCAGTCGGCTACCGATAACCCCAGAGGTTTGGAACCGTCGCAGAACTGTCGCAAGGCCGGCAGGTTGAGCTGCGCTCCGGCCAAAGCCAGAGCGGTATAGCCCCCCAAGGAATGCCCAATCACCGTAACCTGCTCCGTGTTGAATTTGTTTCGCATATAGCGGGTATTCGCCCCCTTATGCGCCAGTTCACTCAGCACAAAGCTAACATCTTGAGGGCGATCAACAAATTCTTCGGGTGGCAAAATGTCGGCCATCTGCCGATATAGAAACCGATTGCTGAAGATATTGGTCAGCCAAGCCACATTACTTCCAGGGTGCTCAATCGCAACTGCCGTGAACCCGTGAGAGGCTAAGTGATGGGCCAAATATCCCAAAAACCGCCGATCGGCCCCAAAGCCATGAGACAGCACTACCAGCGGCCCCTTGGTGCGGCGTGTCCAATAAATATCGACTGGAATATTCCGCTGGCGGGAGTCATCGCGCAAATACAGCGTTTGCTGGCGCACCCAGTGGGGCCCTTCTTGGGCCGGGTCAAAGGCAAAGGCTTCTGGCGGTTCTAAGTCGGTGGTGAGTTCGCGTTGCAAAATCGAGCTGAGGGCTTTGCTCTGCCAATAGGGCAGATTCATCTGTGAGGCCAAGGCCATGCCTGCAGCCAGATCAATGGTGATGGTCTCATGGGGAAACTCAGCCAAAAATCCTAGCAGGCTCAGCCCTGCAGGGTGCCGAGAGGCTCGTTTGAGGGTGCCACGCAGATCCTTCTCTGATGAATTGGGCATGACTTGAGCCAGCGTGGTCAGCAGCCGTTCTCCAGAGGAGGTATTAAGCAGATCATCAACCAACTCGTCGCCAATCTGCGATCGCAACGGTAGCTGGCTCAGCATCAGCGATCGCACATCGTGATTCATCAACGGCGCAACGAGCTTTAGCGACGGCGGCACCTCACCGCGGACTGCAAAATCTTCTAGCTCACTCAGCGGAATCGTGTGGTTGACCGGCCCTAGCTTGAGCGTGATCTGGTCAGCGGCCTCAGCCGGTAGGCCCCACCCTCCAGCGGTCAATAGGGCGATCGCCACTCCCACACTCCATCGCTGCCAGCGCCGTCTCACGGGTAGCGCGGGTAATATAACCAAGTGCATCGCACACGCTAAATGAGGGGCGATCGCAGCAGAACCTCGGTCAAGGCCACAGACCATCGGCGAAGTAAGAGGCGAGTTAGGTGAGTTCACTGGACATCCTGACAGGAGCAAAATACAGCAAGAGGCGGGAGTGATAGAAATTCAGCACTAGCCTCACAAGATGGCTACCTGCTGCTCGCACCGGTATTGAGTACCACCCTTTACGTGAGTTTATCGCAGGCTGTAGGTTGATATTGTAAGGCTGGCATCAAGGAGAAGGGGAATCACATTTAACCGACGCGCCACAAAACGTTAATCTAGATTGCCCTGCCGTGTCATCATCCGTCTGACCCATCTATTAAGTTTGTTGAACCCCTTGGTTTAACCGTTGAACCCATTAAGCCAGCTCCCAGACCTGCATAGCGTGCAGCCTAATTACAGTCCGGTTCATTCCCTCAAAGCGCGCTTGAACCCCATTGCCCATTGCCACGTCATGCGCCGCCCTAAAACCCTCTGGCAAACCTAGATAGACCGCTCTACTCGACACGACCAGAGCTTGTGTGAGCTTAACTGGAATCTGCAGCCCTTGTTTCTTCAGCATGCCCGATCTTCTCAAAAAACATAGCACTCCCGCTGGAAGACCACCTCCAAAGAAAACCTCCTAGCAATCAGCCGCTATTCCTACAAGAGTGAATAGTCAGGGGCGAACAGCTATTCGTCCACGGCAGGCGCGATCTGTTCGAGAAATAGCCTTAGATTCCGCAAGGTGCAGCTAATCATCTAAACTGCGCCAAGGCATAACCGATGGCAACCGATAGCAAAAAGCTCTCGCATTACCATTCCGCAACGGGGACTGCTGCTACACTGCACAACAGTTCTTTTACGCCGTCTTTGTCTGTGCCATGCTCAGTAGCGAATACATCGAAAAAGCCGAAGCCACTCGGGTGCGTGTTCTAAGCGAGGCGCTGCCCTACATCCAGCAATTTGCTGGGCGCACGGTGGTTGTCAAGTATGGCGGTGCCGCCATGAAAGATAGCAGCCTCAAAGCAACCGTCATCCGCGATATTGTCTTTCTCTCTTGTGTGGGGCTGCGCCCAGTGGTGGTGCATGGGGGGGGGCCTGAAATCAACTCATGGTTGACCAAGCTGGGAATTGAGCCACAGTTTAAAAATGGGCTGCGCGTGACCGATGCCACCACCATGGATGTGGTGGAAATGGTATTGGTAGGTCGAGTCAATAAGGAGCTGGTGTCGTTGGTGAACCAGGCCGGCGGTAAGGCTGTGGGGCTATGTGGTAAAGATGCCAACTTAATTATGGCGCGGCCTCAAGGCGCTGCGGATATTGGCTTTGTGGGTGAGGTGCAAAGTATTGAGGTTAGCATTCTAGAATCGCTGGTGAAGGATGGCTATATCCCCATCGTTTCGAGCGTGGCGGCAGATGAAACGGGACAAGCCTACAACATCAATGCCGATACGGTAGCAGGAGAGCTCGCCGCAGCGCTGGGGGCTGAAAAGCTCATTCTCATGACCGACACCCCCGGTATTTTAGAAGACTATAAAGACACGTCGACGCTGATTCCCAAGCTCAATATTTCTGAGGCGCGTCAGCTAATTGAGTCCGGTGTGGTGGCCGGTGGCATGATTCCGAAAGTGACCTGCTGCGTGCGATCGCTCGCTCAGGGTGTTAGCGCGGCGCATATCATTGACGGGCGGCTGCCCCACGCTCTGCTGCTCGAGATCTTTACCGATGCGGGGATTGGCAGCATGATTGTGGCCTCTGGCTATCGCAAGGGATAACGGTAAGAGGATAGAAAGGATAGATAGAAGAATCTGTCCTCTCGATGTCTCAGCGCTGAACGTGGTACCCATCAGCGATTGAGCGATTCAATCAGGTTGGGGAACTGGCACTGAATCGGTGAGATCGGTGAGATTTGTCAAATCTGTTCGATTCAATAGTCTGTTAGATTCAATAGATAGAGAGGCGATCGCCCCGTCCCGACTCCATTGGATTCTTCTATCTGATCCGAGGTTGCAGGTTGGTTGGCTCAAGGCCGCTACGTCGATCACAACCCATCGATCGCGGGTGAGCCTAAGACCCGTTGCTCCAGGGTTAATCTGAGTGATAGCAGCATTGAGTCACGGTCGGGCGTAGCCTATGGGTTTTTCCATTAGCGTTGTGCTCATGCCTTCTAAATCCCCGTCTGCGGCTCCCGCTTCATCCCCTCATCCCAATCCCCACCCACCGACACCAGCCCCAGCGAAAGGAACGCGGCTTAGCCGTGTTGGTCTTGGACTAAGGCACTACCTAAAACGGGAACTGCTGCCGCTGCTGGCCGATTTGCGGTTGGCGATCGCCCTTCTCTTGGCGATCGCCCTATTCAGCACGCTGGGCACCGTGATCGAGCAGGGAGAATCTCTTGCCTTTTATCAGAGCAATTATCCCGCAGACCCGGCTCTGTTTGGCTTTCTCAGTTGGCGCGTGATTCTCCTCATCGGGTTAGATCATGTGTATCGCACTTGGTGGTTTCTCGCACTGCTGATATTGTTTGGGGCTAGCCTCACCACCTGCACCTTCAAGCGTCAAATTCCGGCACTGCGCTGGTTTTCGCGCACTTGGAACTTTTACACCACCCCGCGCCAGTTTGAAAAATTTGCCCTCAGCGCTGAATTTGCTGACCGATCGCTAGAGTCAGTGGTGCCGCTCTTAGAAAAGCGCCGTTATAGGGTGTTTCAGCGCGACAACCTACTCTATGCCCACAAGGGTCTTGTGGGCCGCATTGCGCCAGTGGTGGTGCATGCCAGCATGCTGCTGATTTTAGTCGGGGCGATCATCGGCTCAATGACAGGCTTTTTTGCACAAGAAATGGTGCCCAGCGGGGAGACGTTTCGGGTGCAAAACGTGTTTGATGCAGGCCCATGGGCGGAGCGTCAGATTCCCAAGGATTGGTCGGTTCACGTCAATCGGTTTTGGATTGACTACACGCCCGAGGGCGGCATTGATCAGTTTTATTCGGATCTATCGGTGCTGGATGACCAGGGCGCTGAGGTGAAGCGCAAGACCATTCACGTCAATGAGCCTCTGCGCTATAAGGGCGTCACGCTATATCAGGCGGATTGGGCGATCGCCGCGATTCGCATTCACCTCAACAACAGCCCCGTCCTGCAACTGCCGATGGCACAAATCAACGCAGGCGGCAGCGGTCGCCTGTGGGGCACGTGGATTCCGACCAAACCTGATTTAAGCGAAGGCGTCTCGGTGATTGCCAAAGATCTGCAGGGCACGGTGATCATCTATGACCAGCAGGGGCAAATTGCGGGCACCCTGCGGCAGGGCATGGGCGCAGACGTAAACGGGGTGCAGCTCGGGTTGGATGAGCTGGTGGGCAGCACCGGCTTACAGATCAAAGCTGATCCGGGCATTCCCCTTGTATATGCTGGGTTTGGGCTGCTGATGTTGAGCGTGATGCTCAGCTACTTCTCGCACTCCCAGGTGTGGGGGCTGGTGGAGGGCGATACGCTATTTATGGGTGGCAAAACCAACCGCGCCCAGGTGGCCTTTGAGCGCGAAATGGTCGCGATGTTTGACCAACTCGTGTAGGAATCGTGAGGGGCGATCGCCCCCTCACCGTGGCCTATATCCTAGGGCTCAAACTTTAAGAAACTATACATAAAGCCTTCGCGGCTCGTCATTCCAAGGCACGTATTCCCCATTACATTGACCAGTCTAGAGGCTTGCCCTGCAACTTTGCATAGGTCTAAAATGCAGGCAGAGAGGCAGATTGAGCGATCGCCCTCCTTAGCCGTTCACCTCGCCCACTGGGGCAACCCTCCAAGCTTCTATTGATAGCGCTGTCAAAGTTAAATAGGGTACGGTTTGCCCTCGGTTATTCCAGAAATCTGGTGTTATATTGATCGATGAGTTAAAGATATCGGTTGCAGTGTTTGTTTCTAGTATTGACGGTTTTTTCTCGGTTGGTATTGACAAGCTTCTCTCCGAAATTCAACTCTCTAATAATTCCTCAATTTTGGAGATGATCCATGTCAATTTATGTCGGTAACTTGTCTTACCAGGTTTCAGAAGACGACGTGAGTGCAGTATTTGCAGAATACGGGTCTGTGAAGCGCGTGCAACTCCCCACTGATCGTGAAACCGGACGCCCCCGCGGCTTTGGTTTTGTAGAAATGGGCACTGAAGCGGAAGAGCAAGCCGCTATTGATGCGCTTGATGGCGCTCAGTGGATGGATCGCGAACTACGCGTAAACAAGGCCAAGCCCCGCGAAAACCGCAGCAGCTTTGGTGGTGGCGGTCGCCGGGGTGATGACTTCTCGCGTCGCTACTAAATGTCGCAATTCGTCGTTCTGAAGGGAATGGCAACGACAGAATCCATTCTATCTGCTTCAGCCTGAGTGTTATTCAATGGTTGATCAGACTTAGCAACAGCGCCTCAGACGTTTATCTGGGGCGCTTTGCGTTGCGGTGCAATCTCAAACCGTGAGGATCGCTTGACTCTCCAGTACACTGGAGGATTAACGATGAAATTAGGACGATGACCTGACGCCGCTAGGACGACCGATAGGCTGACACGGGCACATGACTGGCTGAACCCTTCTACCGAGCAAGGAAGTTGAATCGGGGCTGAAACAGCGCCGTCAAACTCACGTCAAACCAAGCGACACTCAGACCCGCACTTCAGTCACATAAGCGAGGCATGATGATGGAACAGGTGAATTTGGCGCTGAAAGGGATGCGCTGTGCGGGCTGTGCCCAAAGCATTGAAGGGGCGATCGCCGCTGTTCCTGGTGTGGAGTCTTATACCGTGAATTTTGGTACAGAGCAGGCTACGGTAGCGTTTGATGCTCAAGCGACGGATATAGAGGCAGTGCAGCGGGCGATCGCCGCTGCGGGATACGACTCTGCGATCGCCGTCAATCCTTTCGAGGCCACCGCCGAGGCTGCCGATACAGAAGACTTAGCCCGACGCCGTAAGCTGCGCCACCTGACTCGCCAAGTAGTCGTCTCTGCCATCCTCAGCGGCATCATTGTGATTGGGGCGATGCCCATGATGTTGGGCATGCATGTTCCCTTCATTCCCACCTGGCTGCATCATCCCTGGCTGCAGTTGGCGCTCACGCTGCCGATCATGACCTGGAGCGGTGCCGGCTTTTTTGTGAATGCGTGGAAAGCCTTCTTGCACCGCACTGCCACAATGGATACGCTGGTGGCGGTGGGCACCGGAGCGGCCTTCCTCTATTCCCTAGTGGTGACGCTATTTCCCACGGTGCTGACTGACCAGGGGCTAAGCAGCATGATGTATTACTACGAAGTCGCCGCCGTTATTATCACGCTGATCTTGCTGGGGCAGTTGCTAGAACAGCGGGCACGGGGACAAACCTCTGCCGCCATTCGCGCCTTGATTGGTCTGCAAGCACGGACGGCGCGAGTGCTGCGAGAGGGGCAAGACATTGATCTGCCGATTGAGCAGGTGCAAGTAGGCCATGTGGTGCGGGTGCGCCCTGGCGAGACGGTGCCTGTGGATGGGGTGATGCTTGAAGGCACCGCAACGGTAGACGAGTCGATGGTGACGGGTGAGAGCGTGGCGGTGCAAAAACAGCCCGGCGATGAAGTTATTGGAGCGACGCTCAATACGGTGGGCAGCTTCACCTTACGGGCTACGCGCGTTGGGCGAGATACGGTGCTGGCGCAGATTGTGACATTAGTGCAGCAAGCGCAAGGGTCAAAAGCACCGATTCAGCGCTTAGCAGATCGAGTGACCGGATGGTTCGTTCCGGTGGTGATGGCGATCGCCCTGCTCACCTTTCTGATCTGGTTTGGGCTAACGGGCAACCTATCGCTGGCGCTCATTACGACCGTGGGGGTGCTGATTATCGCCTGTCCCTGTGCGCTGGGTTTAGCCACGCCTACGTCGATCATGGTGGGTACAGGCAAGGGCGCAGAGCATGGCATTTTGGTCAAAGATGCGGGCAGTCTGGAGCTAGCGCACCGCCTGCACACCCTGGTGCTCGATAAAACAGGGACACTAACGGAAGGCAAGCCAACCGTCACTGATTTCATCACCCATACGGGCGGTTATCCCCAGCAAGATCTAAAACTGCTGCAACTGGCCGCATCTCTAGAGCAGCAGTCAGAGCACCCCCTGGCGGCGGCTGTGGTGCGTTATGCTCAGGCGCAGCAGGTAGAGTTATTGGACGCAACCGACTTTGAGGCGATCGCCGGCAGTGGCGTTCAGGGTCGGGTGGCAGGGCATCAGATTCACCTCGGCACTCCGCGCTGGCTAGAAGAGTTGGGGTTACATCCAGCCGCCTTTGCGGAGCAGGGCGATCGCCTAGAGCAACAACGCCGCACGGTGATTTGGCTCGCTGTGGATGGAGAAGTGGAGGCGATTTTTGCAATTGCCGATGCCCTCAAACCCTCGTCTATCACAGCCGTGCAGCAGTTGCAGCGAATGGGGCTAGAGGTGGTGATGCTAACCGGGGACAACCGCCGCACAGCAGAGGCGATCGCCCAAGAAGTTGGCATTGATCAGGTGTTGGCAGATGTTCGTCCTGAGCAAAAAGCGGCGATGGTGCAGCGCTTGCAGCAGCAAGGCAAACTCGTCGGCATGGTCGGCGATGGCATCAACGATGCGCCCGCGCTCGCTCAAGCTGATGTGGGCTTTGCCATTGGCACTGGCACTGATGTGGCGATCGCCGCAAGTGACATTACCTTGATCTCCGGCGACCTTCAGAGTATCGTTACCGCCATTCAGCTTTCCCGTGCCACCCTGCGCAACATCCGTCAAAATTTGTTCTTTGCCTTTATCTACAACGTCTTGAGCATCCCCATTGCCGCTGGGGTTCTCTTCCCTATCTTTGGGTGGCTGCTTAACCCCATTCTCGCTGGCGCAGCTATGGCACTCAGTTCAGTCTCCGTGGTTACCAACGCCCTGCGGTTGCGCCACTTTCAGCCCACACTAGGACGTTAGACTTGGCAACATGGCATTTAGACATTTAATCCCCAACCCACCCGCGATATGGTGGAAGTAGCGCCAACGTCGCGGCTGCAAGACCCCATCGCCAAGTCGAGTTATGAATTCTACGATTGCTGAACTGAATAAACGGTTTAAGGCAGCCCTTGTGGCTGCGTTTGGAGCAGAACTGGCAGACGTTGACCCCATGCTGGTGGCGTCGAGCAATCCAAAATTCGGCGATGTGCAAGCTAACGTGGCGATGTCGTTGACCAAGCGGCTAGGGTTGGCCCCTCGGGCGATAGCCGAGCAACTGATTCAGCAGCTTGACCTATCGCCTTACTGTGAGTCACCCACAGTAGCGGGGCCGGGGTTTATTAACCTGCGGCTTACCCGCGAGTATTTAGAAGCACAACTGCAACAGATGCATCAGGATGAGCGACTAGCGGTGCCCCTAGCCAAGCAGCCCCAGCGTACCATTGTGGACTTTTCTAGCCCCAACATTGCGAAGGAAATGCATGTGGGGCATCTGCGCTCTACGATTATTGGAGATTCTATTGCCCGCATTCTAGAGTTTTTGGGACACGATGTGCTGCGGCTGAACCATGTGGGCGACTGGGGCACCCAGTTTGGCATGCTGATTACCCACCTGCGTGAATCCTATCCCGATGCACTCACGACCGCCAATGCCTTAGCCCTGGGAGATCTCACCACATTTTATAAGCAGGCCAAACAGCGGTTTGATACCGATGAAGATTTTCAGGTGCGATCGCGTCAAGAAGTTGTAGCCCTGCAATCGGGCAATGCTGACACCCTCAAAGCTTGGCAACTGCTGTGTGATCAGTCGCGGTTAGCCTTCCAAGAAATCTATGACTTGTTGGATGTTCGCATTCAGGAGCGGGGTGAGTCGTTCTACAATCCCCTGCTCAGCAGTGTAGTAGAAGACTTAGCTCAAGCTGAGCTTCTAGTCGAAGACCAGGGTGCAAAGGTGGTGTTTCTAGAGGGATTCACCAACAAAGAAGGGAAGCCCCTGCCTCTGATTATTCAAAAAACAGGCGGCGGCTATAACTATGCCACTACAGATCTGGCGGCTATTCGCTATCGCACGCAGCAAGACCAAGCTGAGCGAGTCATCTACATTACCGATGCCGGCCAAGCCAATCACTTTGCCCAAGTGTTTCAGGTAGCTGCACGGGCAGGATGGATTCCGGCCCATGTGGAACTGGAGCATGTGCCCTTTGGGGTGGTGCAGGGCGAAGATGGCAAAAAATTTAAGACCCGTTCTGGGGAGACGGTGCGGCTAAAAGATTTGCTAGAAGAGGCGATCGCCCGCGCCTATGCCGACCTCGACGCCCGCCTCATTGCTGAGAACCGCAGCGAACCGGAGGAATTTAAAACTCAGGTCGCAACCGCCGTGGGCATTGGTGCGGTGAAATATGCCGACCTCAGCCAAAATCGCACCAGCAACTACATTTTCAGCTACGACAAAATGCTAGCGCTTCAAGGCAATACTGCGCCCTACATGCTCTATGCCTATGTGCGCGTGCAGGGCATCAGCCGCAAAGGCAGCATCGACTTTGCCAACCTGGGTGCAGATCGGGCCATTCTCGTTCAGGACGAAATGGAGCGCACCTTGGCGGTAGCGCTCCTGCAATTTGACGAAGTTCTGAACACGGTGGCCGTCGATCTCTATCCCAATCGACTCTGCCAGTACCTATTTGAGCTGAGCCAAACCTTTAACCAATTCTACGATCGCTGCCCAGTGCTCCAAGCAGAGGAGCCGCTACGCACCTCCCGCCTAATGCTCTGCGACCTCACCGCGCGCACGCTAAAGCAAGGGTTAACGCTGCTAGGCATCTCGACCGTAGAACGGATGTAGGCATGGGTTAGGATGCAATCTCGCGGGGCACGCCTTCCAGCGCGGCCTCTTCGGTATCAAAAATTTCAAACACAGAATCCATCATGGTGACTTCGAACACCAGTTTTGCTTCGGGGTGAACATTACAAATGCGGAAGCTGCCCTGCACTTTATCGGCATCTCGCATTCCAGCCACCAATGAGGTTAGACCAGAACTGTCGATAAAGTTGACTTGCCCCAAGTTGACCACGATGTGCGAGCTAATTTTGGAAATGCACTCTTGCAGTTTTAGCCGAAACTGCCATGCAGTGGTGATGTCGAGCCTGCCAGTCGGGGCGAGGATAATCACCTTTTTGCCGTCTTGAGTGACTTCTGTACGTTGCTCCATATGGCTGACCGAATCTCCCTTTGGCTGACCAATTGCAATATGTTGCAGCGCCCACTGCCGTAAAGCTAGATAGAAGATGTAGCACTCACGCGTCGCGTGGATTCTAAATCCGCCAATCTGCAATGCTTAGTGGTTGCTGCTCTGTATCCCTGATTTCAATGGAACCCTGCCAGGGTAGCCCATGGCGGGTTAATTTGCGCTCACGCTCAGTATTCCCAAACTCAGCAGGAATCATCACGAGCCATCAAATTTGGTCTGATTTTTTGATCCTGCTTTACCCGATCAGCTTTTGCATTATCGCTCTGAAACGCCCTCTCAGCAGGCTTTTTAGAGTAAGGCCGCAGCCATCCGGACGCAAAGCCAGTCCGTAGCTAAGACTGTAGCGAAGCACAGATTCCAGGCTATCCTATCCCGATGCCATGCAGTCTCGGCTGTATCCGGAGAGATTGTTGACGGCGATCGCCCGCTTATAACGAACCTTGTTTTGTGAGCCTCTTGCGGGGTGAGTCTCTCTTCCCTAAAACGATGGCTGGCTCACGCGAAAAGTGACTGAAGGCGAAAAGTGACTGACGAAAGCTGTAGTAAGTGTCATTGTCTTAGTGCCCACCTATGCCCCGTCGCCTGCTGCTCACGTCGTTTTCTACCTGGCGTGCCGACCAACGGTCTAACTCTTCAGACGATCTGATTGAGCTGTTGCCCCAAGATACTTGGGATACTGCGACGCCGCTGCTGCGGTTGCTGCCGGTGGATGTGGCGCAGGCGACAGAGCGGGCGATCGCCTATATCCACGCGTTCACCCCCGATGTCGTTGTGTGTTGCGGGATGGCAGAAGGGCGTAGCCGCCTTCACCTAGAGCGGCAGGCGGTGCAAGCAGACCGTACGCTGCAGACCCCTATCGACTTAGAACAACTGTGTCAAGCATTGCCGATGACCGAGATCAGCCACGACGCAGGCCAGTTTGTGTGCAATGGCTACTATTTTGCCTTGCTCGACTATCTTGCTCAAGCCCACCAGCCCACCCAAGCCCTCTTTGTCCATGTGCCGGTGCTGACGCCGGAAAACCGAACCCTCTTAGTGCAAGATTTCACAGCAGTCTTGAACCGCTTGCAGCAGTAGCGTTTAATCGTTATCTCTCGCAACATACCGCATCAATCGCAGGATAACTCTCTCGATCACAGGGTCGGCAAACCCAACACCGGGGAGCGATCGCCCCTCATTAGGTATGCCAAATTTGGCATACCCTGTCCAAATTACCCCTATTTTTTACTCAAATTAGTATAATTGAGTACAGAAGGTTTTGTAATAGTATCCTTGAAATCCGACTTCTATCCCATTTCTATCTGGAATAGCACTTTCCATAGTTGTAGAAGTAGGTATAGCACCTGAAACAGCGAGACCATTCCCGAGTGCAGCCCGCATGGATGTCTGCCAACCTTCACCCGCTTCAGCGGTGCATGTCTGGTTTACTGGAATCAATCATCTCGCTTCGACGATTGCTGCTCTGGCGTTTTGACAAGCCAACGATGCAGACTCTCTAGGTTTAATGCAACCGCATAAAAGGGCCTTGGCCTGCGCCGCCTTAAACAACTTTGCTGGAAACTCATTTTTTAACCAAGAGGCTGACCATGACAACTGAACTATTTGATGGACTATTGATTATCATGCTTGTGGCGATCGCATCGTCATTGCTGGGGCCTGTGTTTGCCTACATCCTGCCCAACCGCGCTCCTAAAAAAGCGTAGACTGAGTTTCAGAATTTGGTAGTACTCAAGCAGTAATGATGGATTTGTTAAAGTGTCACTGAAGCCATTCATGTTCTACTTATGCCTCAGTGCCCTACCTGTCAAACCCAACATACGGTCAAAAATGGTCATATCCATACGGGCAAACAGCGCTTTCTCTGTAAGCAGTGTGGCTACCAATTCGTCGAGAACCCGACCCATAAGACCATTGATGCCGATACCCGTGCACTGGTCGATCGCTTGCTTCTAGAGCGTATCTCAATGGCTGGGATTGCCCGAGCCGTAAAAGTTTCAGAGCAATGGCTGCAAGATTACGTCAACATGAAGGCGGCTCAGACATCCCGAAACGCTGAAGTGCAGCAAAAAAAAGGGCGTTTGACGGTGCAGTGCGATGAATTATGGTCATTTGTTGACTCTAAAGGCAATAAACAATGGGTCTGGCTAGCGCTTGATGTGCAAACCAAAGAGATCATTGGAGCACACGTCGGTTCGAGAGGTCGTCAGAGTGCACAAGCGCTTTGGCAATCCCTTCCGCCACGGTATCGACAATGTGCGGTCTTCTATACTGATGAATGGGAGGCTTACCAAGGTGTATTGCCCTCGAAACGTCATCAAGTAGTCCCCAAGCAGAGTGGTCAGACTAGCTATATTGAGCGCTTCAACTGCACCGTACGCCAACGAGTCTCGCGATTTGTCCGTCGCAGCTTAGCCTTTTCTAAGAAACTGTTTTAAAAGCCTGAGAGACAGTAAAAAAGCTCACACGGTATAGGCTGTAGTACAAATCCTCAAGCCCCGTGAGAGCTATGACTAAAGAATACTCCAGCAACCTGAGCTATGACCAGTTCGCGTT
>JAESGQ010000164.1_pt1 | contig 19877 bp, 19 predicted proteins | sample 9266251 | NCBI WGS metagenome assembly JAESGQ01 (sample SAMN17056778, study PRJNA650883) | algae metagenome | isolation source: Kaiparowitsia implicata GSE-PSE-MK54-09C and co-occurring heterotrophs from... | place: USA: Kaiparowits Plateau, Grand Staircase Escalante National Monument, UT ... | reverse complement strand
CGGACTTAAAAGTCCAGGCGATTCTACGAGTTCTCAGCACTTCGAGGAGTGTGGCGACCCAAGCTTTTCTACGGTTTTGATAAACCAAAGGGCGGACGGTCTACCACTCCTTCAAGATACAAGGGCGCGAAACGTATAGATAGCAAGGACCATGAAGATTCTTGCCCACGCCCAAGAGCTAATTTACCAACTGCTGGATGGGATGCCGAGTGCCTATCAGCGTTAAAGCCTGAAAGCCCTCCTAGAGCTGTTTCTCAAGGCACAAGGGACACCCCACCCCGAACATAGCCAACTGAAGTCCGCGAGCGCCCTGAGCCGGTTTCTCACGGTGTATAACTGGTCAGTGCGCCAGGTCATTCGCCCCATGCGTCAGGCGATTCGTCAAGAGTTCAAGCGCTATCGACCTCGGGGCCGTCGTCCTTATCTGCAGGTATTTTGGACATGACGACGCTGGAGAAACGAGGCAAGTTCAAAGCCTTTTCGGATCTCATCAGCGTGTTTCATGGCAAACGCGGGGTGCATCTGGTGGTGCTCTACCTGGTTGTCGGACCCTGGCGGGTGCCTTGGAGCTTTCGCGTCTACAGGGGCAAAGGCCAACCGTCTGCCGCCCACCTGGGGTTGACCCTGGTGCGGCAGTTGCCCAAATGGCTAAAACGAGCGTTCAACGTCAGAGTGCTGGCCGATACCGCTTTCGGCAGTGTGGACTTTCTCCAGGGCATTCGCAAGCTCAAGTTACATGCCATCACTGGGGTGCGCTATGACCGCAAACTCAGCGATGGATGGCACCTCTTTGAGCTACGCAAACCGGGGCAGCGTGTCCATCTTCAGGGGCTGAGTTATCCCGTTACCCTCGCCTGGTTCTACCTAACCTGAGTTCGGGATAAGCTCAAACCCTCAATGTGTCGTGCGCGACGCGCACGACACATTGAGGGTTTTGGGGCACCGCGCGTCGCGCGGTGCCCCAAAACCCCCTTAACCCGAACTGACGTTACCTAAAACGCGATGGTGAGACGAAACGCTCCAAACGCTATGTGCTCTCGACTGAACCACTGAAAGCCAGCACGATTGTTGGGTGGGGTCGACATCGCTGGCAAATTGAAGGGGGTTTCAAAACCGCCAAGCATCGCTTTGGCCTACGTCGCTTTGGTCTACAGACCTTGCTAGGGATGTACTGCTGGCTTGTCCTATCGTTGGTTGCCTTTATCCTGGCCCATTGGGGCTACCTCTCATGGGAAACCATGGCGTTACCCGATTGGGTGGAAGCCGCCGCTGTTGTGCTGGAAGCTGCCTTGGCCGATGGGTTGGTTGACCTGCTGCTGGCGGATGCGGGCATTGAGCGAAAACGTCCCTGACTACAACAGCAGGGCATTGACGTTCAAACAAATTACCAGGTGCAAGATCTGAGTCTACCTAGTGCAGCGTCAAGACTTAGTTTTAGGGTTGTCACCTTCTGGAAAGCCCGTCGAGAAAGACTTTCGGAAAACGCTAACCCTAATTCTTAGCGCTGACGCTGCACTAGTATATGTCTACCTATTTATTAGGATTTATTAGGATTCAACAACGTCCAAAATTCCGGCAGTTTTAGGGCGATCGCCCTCCTAATCAATCATAAAAATCCTGAGACTAAGCCAGACCTGACGCTAATCAACCCGGTTGGTGTTCGGTTCTACGGCTAGGCTAATCAGGACATGACTCGCTATGGTCATACTATAGAACGACGATGCAGCGGGGTATACTTCCTTTGATAGCGTTGTGGGTCGCTCAGGTTAAGGATTCTAGCGGTTGAGGGTTTCTGAGGTTGTGAACAAATGGCCGTTTCCCACATTTAGTGAAATTGTTGCTCAAGATGTGCAAATGTCGGGGCAGCCGGGGTTTGTGGCACAGCAGCGGGTGCGGGCAGAGCAAGAATGGAGAGCGGCGATCGCCGCGCTTAACTTGTCGCTGAGCCAAACCCTCGCAGCAGGCCAAGAGGTGTCTCCCACCACAACGGCATCCCATCGTCGCGCACCGGCTCAAGCCTGGGAGCGCAGCCAAGGGCTGGTGCTGTCGGGGCCGGTGCCCGTGCTGGCACAGTTTGATTTTTTAGCGCATCTAACGCGCTGGGTGTTTACGGCTCATCCCCTGCAAGATCGCAGCCTGCTCAAGTTGCGCCTCATGGCGTCTGCCGTGGATCGATCTCCTCATGAGGAGGCCAAAGCGGCGACAGTAGCGCTGCTGCCCGACGACCCCATTGCGGCAGAGCAGTTTTGCCTGGTGATGACAGCAGACCTCAGTCTGGTGATGGTGCTAGGCGATGATTTAGACGGCAATCCGGCATTTTTGTTTTCCTTTAACCCAATCATTATTGAGCAGTGCTGGCAGGCGTTGCGGGCTCGGCTGATGTTTTTTAATGCGGCGCTGCTGCCCTCGCTCGATCAGTTAGCGCGGCAGTTTGGCCCCAGTCAGCCTGACTATCGACTGGTGACGCACTTTAGCCGACTCATGCTGCTGAACCTGCCCAACTGGCAAGACGACGGGCTAGACGACGCGCTCTATGGGGAGAAATCTGGGCAGTGGCACGCCGCAGGCTCCACTGGGCAGACGCCTCCGCCCGCTAAGCCACCCCATGCCGCTCGGGAATCTGCTGCAGAGTTTGAGGCAGAGCTAGCCTCTCGGGCAGAGGAGCGATCGCGCGAGGGGCGATCGCCGTCCCCGTCCTTTGATATTGAACTCTTGCAGGCGATCGCCCACAAAGTTCGCACCCCCCTATCCACCATTCGCACCCTGACTCGGTTGCTGCTCAAGCGCAAAGACCTCAGTCCCGACGTCCTCAAGCAACTGTCAGTCATTGATCAGGAATGTACTGATCAGATCGATCGATTTAGCCTCATTTTCCGTGCGGTAGAACTAGAGACTACCGACACCCATCATCCCGTGTCGCCCCTAGCGCCCATGTCGCTGGCGCAAACCTTTCAGCAAACCACCCCGCGCTGGCAACAGCTCGCAAAGCAGCGCGGCCTCACGCTGGATGTGGAGCTGCCCCAGCAGTTGCCCCTCGTGGTCACCGATCCGGTCATGCTAGAACAGGTGCTGACTGATTTGATCGATCGCATCACCCAAACCCTGCCGCTCAACAGCCATATTCAGGTGCAGGTGGCGCTGGCGGGGCACCAGCTCAAGCTTCAAGTGCATTCTGAAGCAAAACCCCAAGCCGACAAATCAGAAAAGCGCTGGTGCAATTCGTCTGTGACGCCGCTCAAGTCCCTTGGCCACCTGCTGATGTTTCAGCCCGAGACGGGCAGCCTCAGCCTTAGCATGAAGGTGACAAAAACGCTGTTTCAGGCCCTTGGCGGCAAGCTAATTGTGAAGCAAAAACCCAACCAGGGCGAGGTGCTCACCATTTATCTACCGCTAGAAAGCTATAAGCCAGGAGAGCAGGGGGGAGCCTAGGTTCGCCATTGCCGAATTCGCTGAATCACTCCGCAAAGAATATAGTACACTCGTATCATCAACCATTGATGCACGATGAGCCGCACTACATCTGAGAAGGTCTAGGGCGTGTCATCAATTCCGACCAAACGCTTTATGCTATAAGCGTTGCCACGCCCAGCCTAAAAACTAGGCGAGGGGCTGTGACCGTTGATTTTTGGGACATCAGAGGCTAACTGATGACAGCCCCTAGGTCAGCAGTCAAGGTTCTGCCATCTTGCAAAGCATCACTCAACCCTCATGAGGTAGCTGACTCTGGCAACAGCGCCATAATCTGCTCAACAAACTTTTGATGATCAATCACAGGCTTGGAGATGTAATCATTTGCCCCACTCTGGCTTAAAAAATTCTCGCGATCGCCCTCCATTGCGTGCGCCGTCACCAAAATCACCGGCAGGCTGGCGGTGTTAGGGTCTTCCTTCAGCATTTGCGTAATGCGAATACCGTCTACCCGCTTGCCCTCATAAAAGCTGCCCGACAGCGACACATCCATCAAAATAATATCGACCTCGTGGGTTTGGGCAATCTGCATCACCTCGTTAACATCTTCGGTATGCTTGACATTCAACCCACCCCGCTTCGTCAAAATCTTAGTAAACACCCGCGCATTAATCGGGTCATCTTCCACAATCAGCACCGTCGCCATGATTCTCTTCCTCGCTCGTTCCCAACATCTGCCGCACAATTCAGTCGGGATGTTCTAAGCTACTGTCTTCCTACATCCCTGGGCGATCGCCCTCGGGTGCATCTCCGGTTGCCGCATTGGCCCAGCGCCACATCAACGGCTTGAGATAGAGATGCCTGACCGTGCTACTTGCCTCATCTAAACCAGCCGATTGACTATAACCGATTGACTATAACGGTGCAGGCTCAATCCTTGGCAATAGGCTGAACTCGCTCTCTAAGTAAGCGTTTGGAAGCCAGTTCAAATCAACCCCATGCCTCAAACCTACAGGATTTCTAAATATCCAGCAGTTATACCTGACCAAGGGCGAATTTGCACCGGGCGATCGCCCGCTTCACCCTAATTTATGGTAAAACCTGACATTTGTATTGCGTTTTAGGCGGTGTACCCATCAGGATACCCATAGACCCCTCTTAATTTCCGGCAGAAAGGATTAAAGATTCATGGCAGAACAGCTAAACCTCTCCTCTGGGCAGATCGTGCCCACAGCGCTCCACATCGAGGTACAGCGTTCCTATTTGGAATACGCCATGAGCGTGATCGTGGGACGAGCGCTGCCCGATGTGCGCGACGGCCTCAAGCCGGTGCATCGCCGCATTCTCTACGCCATGCATGAGCTGGGCCTCACCCCCGATCGCCCCTACCGCAAGTGCGCCCGTGTGGTGGGCGATGTGCTGGGCAAATACCATCCCCATGGAGACCAAGCGGTTTACGACGCCTTGGTGCGCATGGTGCAGGAGTTTTCTAGCCGCTACCCCCTGCTGGGGGGCCACGGCAACTTTGGCTCTGTGGATGATGACCCACCCGCCGCCATGCGGTATACCGAAACCCGCCTCGCCTCAGTAGGCAACGATGCGCTGCTAGCCGAGATCGGTGAAGCCACGGTGGACTTCACCCCTAACTTCGACAACTCCCAGCAAGAGCCCGTCGTGTTGCCGGCACAGCTGCCCTTTCTCTTGCTCAATGGGTCGTCGGGGATCGCCGTGGGCATGGCGACCAACATTCCCCCCCACAATTTGAATGAGGTGATCGATGGGCTGATTGCGCTAATCGACAATCCCGATTTAACCGATGAGGCGCTGTTTAAGCTGATTCCAGGGCCAGATTTTCCCACGGGTGGCGAGATTGTAGGCCTCGACGGGGTGCGCGACGCCTACCGGACGGGACGGGGCAGCATTCCGGTGCGCGGGGTTGCGCAGTTTGAGGAAATTCAGCCGGGGCGAGGGCGGCATCGCCGTCCAGCCATTGTCATCACTGAGCTGCCCTACCAGGTCAACAAAGCCGCTTGGATTGAGAAGATTGCAGACCTAGCCAACCAGGGACGGCTGGAGGGATTGCAGGATATTCGCGATGAGAGCGATCGCGACGGCATGCGAGTCGTCATTGAGCTGAAGCGGGAGGCCAATCCCCAACTCATCCTCAACCAGCTGTATAAGATGACGCCGCTGCAGATGAACTTTGGCGCGATCTTTCTGGCATTGGCAGATGGGCAGCCGCGCCAGATGCCGCTGCGGGAAGTGTTGCAGCAGTTCCTCAGCTTTCGCGAAGCAACCCTAACTCGGCAATATCGCTATGAGCTGGGTCGGGCAGAGGGGCGGCGGCATGTGCTAGAAGGGCTGCTGGGAGCGCTTGATAATTTGGATGCCATTATTACCGTGTTGCGGAATGCGCCCGATGGCACCACGGCAAAGCAGCAGTTTCAGGCAGAGTTTGGGTTTAGCGATCGCCAATCTGATGCCATTCTCTCGATGCCCTTGCGGCGGCTCACCGGTATGGAGCGCCAAAATCTGCAGGCCGACTTTGACGAACTCACCACGCGAATGCAGCAGTTGCAAACCCTGCTCGACAACCGCAAGGAATTTCTCAAGACCCTCAAGAAGGAGCTGCGATCGCTCAAAAAAACCTTTGGCGACGCCCGCCGCACGAAGGTGCAAACGGCGGCAGAGCGGGCAGAAGAGCAAGAGGCGATCGCCGAGCTGCAGGCCGAGGTAATCGACGAAGAAGTCGTGCTGGAGTTTACCCAGCGGGGCTATGTGCGGCGCTACACCCCCAAAGCCTACCAACGGCTTCAGGCCAAGCAAGAGCCGCCCACCCCTCAGACCTTGACCGACGTTGACGATAGTCCCATCCGGGTTGAAGTGGCCACCACTCAGCAAGAGGTACTGATCCTCACTCGCAGCGGCAAGGCCTTTACCGTAAAAGCAGCCGACATTGCTCCGACCTCGCGCCAGTCTAAGGGCACACCGCTGGTGACACTGCTCCCCCCCAGCGCCCAAGGCAACGACCCAGAGGCCATTGTGGCGCAGTTCGTGCTGGGGGATCAGTTAAACGGCTTGGATCTGCTGATGCTGACTGCCCAAGGGCGAATCAAACGACTCCCCCTCACGGAATTTGCAAACCTCACCGGACGGGGGCTGACGGCCATTAAGCTCAAGGATGAGGATGAGGTGCAGCAGGCATTGCTGGCATGCACTGGGGATCAGATTGTGCTGGCGACGACGGGAGGGCGGCTGTTGCGGTTTGAGCTAACCGATGACCAGTTAGCCGTGCAGAGCCGCACATCCCAAGGCCTGCAGGCGATGCGATTAGGCAAGCAAGAAGGGGTGGCGGGCTGCGTGGCGCTAGGGACAGACGATGCCTTTGTGCTGCTCACCACCCACGGATTTGGCAAAGCGATGGCGGTCAAGGCGTTGCGCCGGGCGAATCGCGGCGATCTGGGCATTCAAGGGGTCAAGTTTTCGCTGAAAAGTGATGCGGTGCTCGGTCTGGCACCGGCTTGGGCCGGCAGTCAGGTGTCGGTGCTCGCAGCGGACGATCGCCTAGCGGTGATTCCGGTCAATGCGTTTCCCGAGGGCGATCGCAATGCTACGGGCGATCGCCTGCTGAAGCTGGGCCGGGGCGATCGCCTCACCACGCTCATTCCCGACCCTCTCCCGCCGGACGATGATGACGGTGACGAAACCAACGGCAACGCCTAAGGCGTGTCATCAATTCTGGCTAAAAGCCTGATTTCATCAGCGTTGCCACGCCCACCCGACAAACAGGCTAAGGGCAGTAGCCGCTGCTGCTTGGGCTATCAGCAGTCAACTGACAACAGCCTCTAGTCCCCAGCCCTGCCCAATTCCTGTATCCTTACTCTCAGCCTGTTCAGGCCGATCCCTCTTTTTTTATCCTTGTGGCACAGGTTGTTTTAGACAATATTTTCAAGACCTTTCCCCAGCGTAGCGGGTTGCCCGCCCCCCTTCCATCGGAGCCATCGATGGAGGGGGAGGCAACCGCTGGCACTGCCGGAACCGCCGTTCTGCGCCGCATTAATCTAACGGTGCACGATGGGGAATTTATGGTGCTGGTGGGGCCGTCGGGCTGCGGCAAAAGCACCCTGCTGCGGCTGATTGCTGGGCTGGAGCCGATTACCGCCGGAACGATCTATGTGGACGATCGCCGCATTAATGACCTGCCCCCCAAGCAGCGCGACATCGCCATGGTGTTTCAGAGCTACGCCCTCTATCCCCATATGACGGTGTATGACAACCTGGCCTTTGGGCTGCGGCGCTCTGGACAGGTCGAGGCTAAGGCCACAAAGCCCAGTCAACGCCGCTTAGTCGATCCAGCGCTAACCGCACTAACCCGACCGTTGACGCCAGCATGGCGCTATTGGTCGAGCCGAGAGCGCTGGATTGATCAGCGGGTGCAGCAGGTGGCGCAAATGCTGCAAATCGAGCCGCTGCTGCGTCGGCTGCCGCGACAGCTTTCAGGTGGGCAAAAGCAGCGCGTGGCGCTGGGGCGCGCGATGGCACGCCAGCCCCAAGTGTTTTTGATGGATGAACCCCTCTCAAACTTAGATGCCAAACTGCGAACCGAAACCCGCGCCCAGATTGTCAACCTGCAGCGAACCCTCGGCACCACAACCCTCTATGTCACTCATGACCAGACCGAAGCCATGACAATGGGCGATCGCATCGCAGTTCTCAATGGAGGGCAAATTCAGCAAATTGCCACGCCGCTCGATCTCTACACGCGTCCCGCTAATCGCTTTGTGGCGCAGTTTATCGGCTCCCCCCCAATGAACTTAGTGCCGGTGCAGGTTCAAACATCGCGGCTGATCGTGCATCCCCAATTCTGCCTCACCCTGCCCGACTGCTGGGAAACGCTGCTCACACGCTATCAGGGTAAATCCGTGATTCTGGGCATTCGCCCCGAGCACCTGAGCTTAGGTGCTGCGGCACCGCGCAACATCCCTGTCCAGGTTCAGCGGGTTGAAGCCCTCGGCTCCGAAACGTATCTCACCGTACATGTGCAGGATTCTACAGACCTGCTGCAAGCGCGGGTAGATCCCGATTGCCGCATCGTTCCCGGCGAAGACCTATGGCTCTCCGTCACGCTCGACAAACTGCATTTGTTCGATGGCGATACGGGCGTTGCTCTCAACTAGGCAGATCATGAGCCAGCAGATTATGGGGCGATCGCCCTTCCATCCACCACTTCGACCACTAATCCGCCCACGCATCCGCTATAGAGGTGCGATCGCCCTTACAGTTGCGTGAACACCGAGGGAATAACCTACATAGAAATTTGCACCCGCTCTGCACTCAAGTGGCTCAGATGCAGCTAAATTTGCTATAGTCTTAACCTACGGGTATTCGGGCGGTTAGCTCAGTTGGTAGAGCGCCTGCCTTACAAGCAGGATGTCACTGGTTCGAGTCCAGTACCGCCCATACGTTTCAGCCATCAGCAAAAAGCGTGAACTAAATATGAACTACTTTTTGTGGCCAACTATCCTGTATTGCAGGATGGCTGTTTACCCAGATTGGGTTGGCTAGAGAGGTCATATTGAGTTCGAGCTCATGCTTGTAAGGCAAGCGATCAAACTCCGAAAAGCTTGTTGTAAAAGCATTCTAAATAAGCTTGATCTAAATCTGATCTAACAAGTATCTTCCTACTCGCCGCCAAGATATGAGCACATTTGCTCATCAAGTGGTTTTCTCTATGCTTTTGCTCATCTCTAATAAGTATTGCTGGCGTTGCTGAATCAAGAGATGAACCTGGGAGGGACAGGGACATCGCCGAACTTGAGGTAGTGAAGTAACAGTCGGATAGAGTGAGCCAGCATTTCTACGGACTTGGAGTAGCAAAGCGTTTTGCGATGCAAACGAGCGAGATAATGCCGTAAACGAGTGTTTTCTCCCTCTACCCGAGTCATATAGGTTTTGCTGACAATCTGATCGCCTTCTGGAATAAAGCTGGGATACACCGTCCACCCGTCAGTGACAGAGAAGTAGCACTGCCAGCTAGCCACCAGCGACCAAAGCGGTTGAAACGTCGGTCACCCAAGACTCAACCCAAAATCCCTTTCCTGAAATGGTCAACGGCCGTCCACAGCCAAATCTTGTTTTTTTGAGCCTACAAAGGTTTCTAGCTCGTCCAGTTCGCCGACCTCTGGGGTCATGTCAGGGTCGTACGCATCCGGGAGCAATTCACCCACCTGCTTCACCCAGGTAATCACAGTTGTATGATGCACCCCTTTGACCCGCTCAATGGCTCGAAACCCACAGCCATTGACGTACATCTTGAGGCACTCGCGCCTGACCTCATCTGAGTACCCTCGGTGAGGCTCATAGGCATCAATGAACTGACGACCGCACGCGACACAGATGTGATTTTGTTTACCTTTCCTCTTCCCATTCTTACGGATATGAGTAGCTCCACACTCTGGACATTGCATTGCACATTCCCCTAACTCATCCCTTAATTATGCAACGCCGTATTGCTCATACCCGAAGGTTCCATAAAATCTGTGCAAGTGCCCGAGGTAAATCATTAGAACATCTGTGATGACATCACGATAGTCGGAAAAACTTAGCTAGCTTGCCCTGAGAAGACTTCGGAATTTCAAAGGTAATTGGGTAAAACCGTTCCTCGGGTGTAGGCCCTAGGATCAGGTCTCGGATAGCTTCGAGACCACATTGCAATCCTGGCTTGGCTAAACGAGCACTCACAATGACGGTGCCGGTTACTTGACCAGTCGTGGGTAAGGTGAGGGGCAAAACCTGTTCTGGTCCAATGCCATCTCGTCGGTCTGGATTTTCCCGAAAATCCCACCGGGCAAGGCTTGTGCCTTCACCCGTTCCCTGCACCTTACAGTGGTACTTGGCATACTGCTTGCTTATTCCCACTTCGACTCCAGGTTCCAGGGGAACCGCCGGGTTCTTGATTCCAAGTTGTCCCTTGCCATTGAGGGTAAACTCAACTGGGTTGGGGTCATCCAGACTACGGGGAGCCAGATCGATAATTTTGGTGCCCTCTGGCGACACCAACCGTAACCGAAACTGGGCCGATGTAAACCGAGTGTCCTGGGCTGGTTGAAACGTGCAGACAATTTGCACAATCCCACCCGGGGTTCCCTCCAAATCAATGGGCTCGATCGCGCGTTGCACCAACAGCAAGCGACTGCCCTACAAATCTTGATCCGCGATCGCCTCCACATCCGTAGGGCCTAATTCTTCATCGGCATCGGGGTCCGGAACAAAGGGGGCTTCAATCAGCACAGCGTCATTGCTCATGGCTATCTCCTGAAATTAGTACCAATCTCCATTGAGAACAAACGGTGCCTAGTAGTAGGGACTTTCAAAACCAGGGGTTGCTCGCACCGTCAACATGGCCTGACGCGGTGCCTCGGCTTTATGGACACCATTCTGGGAGTCTAGCAGCCTATCGTAGAAAAGCTATATGGTTAAGGCATCGGCTTTTTGCTGCATCTCCCAGAGGGTCGCCAGGACAGAGTTGGTGCCTGTATACAAAAATGCCGGAATCAGACCCAACGCTTCATCTCCCGTGGCGATGACATTCGCCGCACTCTCGCAAGCCGCGAGAGCCACCAAATCAACCTGGAGTTCTAGTAGCGCAAACACCTCCCGGGCGGTTAGAACGCCACTGACCGATTGAGTCACTTAAATGTGCCTGGGGTGGTCATCTGAGCGCCATGAACCGTGTAGCCCAGACTAATCACAGCGTTGAGCGTATGGTAGTTTCGATATTGAAAGGATACTTTCTTTGCAAGACTAAGCCAAGCTAACTATGTAGAGTAACCTGTCTGCTTAAGCTAAACAATTTTAGATAGGACAATTCATTTATTCATGAATATAGAAATATCAACATCGGAGTAACCTTGAAGAAATTTGCTATCGCATTATTTTCTTATCCCTTACTACTCGTTGCTGCGGCCTCAGCAACGAGCCTCGTTTCTTTTCGGGCTATAGCTTTACCCCAGTCTATAACGTCAGTAGATGAGCTATCAGATCCGGTAACGTCAGCAGATGAACTATCAGATCCGGTAACACAACAGGATACAGCTTCTCAGCGATCGCAGATTTTGAGAGACGCTGATGATTTGCTAAGCTAAGCGCAGAAAGAATATAGACTAGGCAATTACTCAGATGCCGAGGAGGCACTATTATCTGCCCTCTTAACCGTAAGAGCAGGAGATACTGGACAGTTCATTAGCCCAATACCTAGAAACCGTTCTGGATATGGTGGTGAATTACACTTCGAAACGCCTAACCCCATAGATGAGTTACACGCTCGGATAATCAATTCGCTAGCTTTAGAGGATGATGATTTTTTTGTTAATTTAGTTGACAACGTACTCAATATTGTACTGACTGGAGCAACTGGCGGGGATTCTCATCAACAGACCGAATCCGTAGCTTTGGAGAGACAGTCCATTACGGCAAGAGATGCTCATACAATAGAACTAGATATCCTACGTCTTCTTCAAAGAGTACTTGTCCAAGACAAACAACCTGAAAAAGTTAGAGCAGCACTTGAAGTTTCGGAAGAAGCCAGGAATTTAGAATCAATACGATCCATACCAGCTATTGCTTATGCCTTAAATGATGATGTAATAGATGGTCGGCTCACAGATGATCGAATACCCGAGCTGATAGATTCTGATAGGGTAGCTATTGAAGACATTAAGCACTTTGCTGAGGAAGAAAAGACAACTTTTGTCTATTATTCTATTGTCAGTGAAGCAGAAATTATTGTTTGGGTAATTCAACCAAACGGAACTATTAACGTTGAGATTATTGATCTCAATCCTGTAGCGCAATCTCTTGAGTCAATTGCTAGTGATACATTACGAGTCGTTGCATCTTATATTGATCGTGGAGAAGAAGAAGTTCTGTTGGCAGAGGCACTACGCACTAATACACCAAATTTTGAACCGCCTACTGTGGATGAAGCTGATCAAAACCGTCAATTACAACAACTATACCAACTGCTAATTGCTCCCATTGAAGACTATCTACCTATTGATTCTGGCTCTAAAGTAGTTTTTGTTCCTCAGAAAGAACTCCTTCTCGTTCCTTTCGCAGCTCTCAAAACACCCTCCGAAAACTATTTGATCGATGGATTTTCCATTCGAATCACACCAAAACTGCAATATGTGTTGAGAGATAGACCTCCATTAAGGCGATTTCCAAAAGAAGAGGATATTCTCATTGTTGGCAATCCAGCTAATCCTGAGGTGCGTTTCCTTCAAGGAGCAGAGCAAGAAGCAAGATTAATTTCTATACTGACAGGAAGCAGTCCCTACACAGGGAACCAAGCTACTCGTGACAACGTAATTACAGGAATTGAAGATGCAAAAGTTATTCACTTTGCAACACATGGTATCCTCGACGCTCTTCCTCCATCAGGCGATACTTTGTTGTTAATCCATAACCGAGATGGTGTCGCGCCAGATGTTCGGGAAATTGCAAGTACGGCTATTTCTCCTATTCAAGGCGATCAAATTTCGTACAGTTTGTGGCCAGACGAAGATGGAATGGGAAGGTGGCATGTTATCCGAACAAATGGCTCGCTACCCGGCGCAGTAATATTGTCAGATGGGCAATTGCCGTCACAAGAACTCTTAAATCTCCGCCTTGAGGCTGATTTAGTCGTGTTGAGTGCCTGCAATACAGCCAGAGGATTTGCAGGGGAAAATGCTTTGCTTGGACTTCCAATGGCACTAGGACTAGCCGGAGTTCCACAAGTAGTCGTTTCCCTTTGGGACGTACCAGATATTGCAACCCAACAGCTCATGTTTCAGTTTTATCTAGCGATGTACGAGCAGGGTTCAAATATTGACGTAGAAGATGCTTTGCGTACAGCAATGCTAAAAATAAAGTCCCAAGAAAAATATCAAGATCCAATCTATTGGGCGGGTTTTACCGTAATGGACGTATCTCAGTAAAGGAAGTTCACCCAGAACAATATATCAGTGTTTATCTATCACTTTCAGTAATTCATCTAAGTTGCTATGGACTTGCTTAAAATAAGGATGATGGCTGCCTAAGCTTGACTCAAAAATCTCTAAGGCTTCTAAATAAAACTGCTCTGCCTGTTTATATTGTTGTTGACCAACGTAAAACTTAGCTAAATTGTTTAAGCTTATCCCAACAGAAGAATTCCCCTTGCCATAGGCTTGGACTTTTATCTCTAATGCCCTACGGTAAAATGCCTCTGCTTCGTTAAATTTCTCCAGATCTTCATTCAATGCTCCCAAATTATTTAAAATGATGGCGATAGTTGGATGATCTTCACCTAAGAAATGTTGTTGTATTGATAATGATTCTTTTAAGTATGTTTCTGCTAATAAAAACTTCTTTTGACTGTTATAAAAGTCAGCTAGATTATTCAAATAGTCAGCTCTTTGGTGGCTAAATTCGCCGAAAATTTCAGATGAAAGTGATATGACTTGATGATAAATCACCTCTGCCTCCTCATATCGTGTTTGTTTGTGATACAAGATAGCAAGACTGTTTAGAGAATTGATGGTACGTGGATGCTTTTCTCCCAGTAGCTTCTTCTTAAGACCCAAGGATTTCTCAAAAAGCGATTCAGCTTCTTTATAGTAACCCTGAGCAAAGTATAATGCTCCTAAGTTATTCAGACTCTCCGCTACATCTAGATGATCGTCTCCTAGAAGTTTGCGACGTGTTTCTAATGCTTTTAAGTGCAGCAATTCTGCTTCTTTATATTTATCTATAGCCTTAAGAACAACTGCTAAATCATTTAAGCTCGTGGCAGTATCCAAATTTTCCTCTCCCACAAGAAGCTGTCGGATCTCTAATGACTGTCGGTATAGTAATTCGGATTCACCGTATTGCCTTTGATCCTTATAGAGACTTGCTAAATTGTTCAGGCTGGTAGCAACATCAGGATGTGTTTCACCTAATAACTTTTGTCTAAGAGCAAGAGCTGATTGTAGCAAGGGCTTGGCTTCAACATACTGACCTCGTTCGCGCAAATAACGTGCCGTTTTGTCCCAAAGGTTACCGACAGCTTCAAACTGCAGTTGATAAAGATCAACAAAAGTTGCCGCAGCTTTAGAGTGAGGCAACAGGCGATCGCACAATGACCAGTTGGGGTAGTCTGGCTCCGGAAAGACTTGATTAAGGGAGCGCACTATACGTTCTACCCACAAGCAACATTCATCCAAACTCATCCTGGCGCGCAAAACTTCTTGTACCAAACGATGAATACTGAAGGTGCGGTTTTCCGCATTGCGATAGAGCAATGAGAATCGGCTAGCTTCGGCTAGTGCTTTAGTAAGCTCTAGAGGCCGTTCAGATAGTTTTTTCAGATGACCTCCCAGCTCAGATGCTGTTTCCCCCAACAGCTCCTCGGGAATGTCATCTGGCGCTAAAAAAGCGCAGGCTCGAAGCAAATCAGCCGCCGCAAGGTTGCGTTCCATCACCTTCTCGAAGGCCAAGGAGAATGTAACGGTGACACTGGGATGATCGTCAGTCAGCTCTCCTCGCTCGGATAATAGCTTCACGCCCTCTGCTTCATAGAATGCCAAGTATCCTTCTAAGGATGTAAATGTTTCTTCAATAAAGGCTCCTGCCTGATCCAGTGCTAAGGGCAAACCATCCATCTGAGTGGCAATCTTGATTGCTAGAGCCTGGGTTTTAGTCGTGGCCAAATTCCATTCTTCCTGTTCCCTAATCAACTTGGCCCGGCGTAGCAAAAGTAAGGCACCTTCCTCAGGAATCATTTGCTGGATCTCGATTCTTTTAATCGCCCCTGTTGCCTGGGCACGACTAGTCAGCAGAATATGGCCAGTATCAATGCCACGTAAAAACGTTTGCACTACAGTTAGATCATCAGCATTGTCGATCACTAGTAGCCAGTTTTGATGCTGCTTCAACCACGACTTGACTGCACTAATAATCAGCGTTTCGTCTTGCTCCTGCGAGATTGGCAGCGCTAGAGCTTTTGCTACTTCCACCAGTCCCGAGCTAAATTCTCCCGCTTGTTCTGCCCGAACCCACAGCACAACCTCATAGTCAGCTCGATGGCGATAGATATACTCAATAGCCATCTGAGTTTTTCCCATGCCGCCTAATCCACAAAATGCTGTGGTCTGACCTGCCACCAAAGAAGTTCGCATCTCTGCCAGTAAAGTTTTGCGTCCTGTATAGAAAGGGTTGCGACTGGCAGGCACCATCCAAATATGCGACTGAGCAGGTAAGGGAACTTGACGAATAGCAGCTATGATCGCCTGCACAGCCGCATCATTGATTTCAACGTAGGTGCGATCGCCAATCTGAATATCTCTACCTTCGCCGATAGTGATGTTGTACTTGCCCAGTTGGAGTAGTGATCGCCCTTTTTCCCCCTTTAGAGCCTGCTGCAACGCTACCATATCTGCCTTAGAGTATTCCCCAGAGGCAATGCGCTCAAGGATGTCGGAAAGATAATCAGTCATTAGCGGCACAGGCTCCGATTACGGTTGGTCAGGGACTGGCGACAGCAATTGCTGAATCACAGGGCGTATTTGCTTCCAGGCAATCTCTCCCTTGAAATGATCAAAAAAATTGGCAGGCTCACTGTAGTAATACAGTTGATTATCACTTAATCCGAAAATGACCGGCACCTCATACCAGAGCATATCGACACGACGGTCAATTGGATTCGCTTTCTGAATCGTCGCTTTTGTCTCAGCGTCAAGTTGATCGACTAGGGCGATCGCAAAGCAAAGATGCGTTGGCACTCTGAAGTTGTAAAAGGCTTGACCAGCGGCTTTGGGTTTTACCTGCCCCCTCGCCCACTGCAAACACTCACCGGAGAACTGCTGCAGGATGGGCATTGTGAGCGAAGCAAACTCAGAAAATAGGAAAATCGCGTCTCCTCGGGTACTCAGCGGGCCAAATGGAAGTTCAAAGTCTGAGATTCTGGCGACATAGTTGAAAAATTGGCTACCGCTCATCACGTTTTGCTGAATATCCAGGCAACCCTGCTGCTTGAGGCGGTTCAGAGTTCCATCCAGATAGTGATCGAGCGTTTGGCGATCGCGGCACAGCTCTTGTAGGCGCGGAGCGTTTACCTTGCTGCTTTCAGCTTGGTCAGCACGAATGGCCTGAATCAACGACTGAATCGCTTCGTCACTCCCGGAAAGGTAGGTGTGATCGCCAATCTAGATATTTTGCCCCTCTCCGATGCTGATGTTGTACTTCCCCCACTGCAGTATCGCCTGATCTTCTCGACGTTCCAGCACCTGCCGCAGCGCTGTAATATCCACTTCAGAATGTTCTCCTGAGGCAATGCGTTGAATAATGTCTTGCAGGCGATCGCTCATTGATAATCGACAATGTCTAGTTGGGTTACTTAGAGGAGGTGAGTGACCATTGTTTAATTGCTGCCTTACCCACAGCTAAACTATCTCCTCACTGAATTTTTGCGCTATTTTCGATTGTCGTTCCTAAAAATCTAGATTCTCTTTAATCAAATCCTAAATGATGGAGGTTTCCCCACCAGAAAACTAAGCCATTGAACAAGCAGATTAGTAGTACACGTAGCAGATCCAGTGGCTTTGTCCTGTTATCAATCTGAGCGATCGCACAGCAAGGTTAAGCATCGGAACCGGCAACTCTTGATACTGAGAGGTTTGACCGGTTCAGGAAGCTTCGTCAGATGGGCAGTTGCTGGTATCTTTAGTCGTTTTCACGCCTCAACTTTACGAATTAATGAGAATATTGCCAGTATAGTACGTTTGTACTATACTGGGTACGTTCCGTTTAAGGGCTCTACACAAAATTGGATGCATCCTTTTTGTCCGATTGCTGATGAGCGCTCCATCAGGCATTAAACAGTGATGAACCATTAAAAGGAATCAATCCATGACTCCACTTGAACGCTTGAACACAGGTTTGAAAAGATCTAAAGAAAGCGGATGCGAAGATAGTAGTAGGGCCAATCAGTCTCAGCAAGATTATGAACAGCAGGCTGACGAAGCTGATCGCCAGTTACGTGAAAAGCAAGCTCGCGAATTGAGGAGATTTTGGGGCTAAATCTTAGGCTTGGCTAAGTTTGAGCAATCTAGCTTCTCAGAGCAGAAAACCTGCCTCCTCGGTAACTTGCCCTGATTCAAGGGTCGAGGAGCAGGATTTCTTCATAAAAACTAAATACGGAGTTCTCCGGTTTGTCGTCTGGAGTTCAGTAAAGGGGATTGGTCTTTGAATATACCTATCCTTTTGAGCCATGCCACCCGAAGAGAATTTTGAGCAGCAACTTAGAAAGCTGGTTTTTGAAGATAACTGTGATTTGGATGATGCTTTTAATCAAGCAAAAAATGACCATCAAGACCTTGCTAAAAAAGCCGACAAGCTTTTTGAGATTAAGCAAAAAGTCGCTTTAGATCTTCAAAACTTCAGGCGCAATTCTTGATAGCAAGATTAACCTGAGAGTCGCATAAATGCAGTTTCCAATTCTGTAGCTAGCCTATGTATATGTGTTCGTAGTCAGGCAAACGCTCAACCAGATAAGCAATGTATCCTTGTAGCTGAACAACGCTATGTGAAGGTAAGTTTTCTGGAAGAAGATTAAACCCTAAATACTCTAGTGCAAAGATATAGAGTTCATCTTCAATAACTATTGGAGTAATTGGGTTTTCTAAACTGCTTTTTCGACCCCAAGTCAAGCAGTGACTAAGGTTTTCCAAAAATTGATCTAGCGTGAAATAAAACGCATCTATTTCCCCTTGAGACGCACTAATTTGGATGTCAGGATAGTGCTGTAAAGTATATTTTCCTAATGTTCTTGCTAAACCATTAGCCCGCTTCCGATCTAGCCAGCGGGCTACGACTTTACCATCCTCTAATTCCTCACGAAACTGTTGTAGTAACTTGATTTGTTCTTGAAGACACGCTTGAGAACGAGCTTCTAGAAGGCTATTATCTTGGCTGCTTTCGAGAGCTTGCAATTTTGCCGTCAGATTGTCTACCCCAGCTTGGAGGAGAATATCAGCTTTAGCAGCAAGTGCAGACAACTCTTGCTGCACCTCCATTAGCTGAAGGACCTTTTCTTTGACTTGGTTAAAATCTGCTAAATGTTGCTGAGGGAGGTATCCTAATTTACGGAGTTCATCTAGCGCAGCCAATCGGGTATTGAGATGATTTGCCAGTTGAGGTTCAAAAATAAGGGTAGGTAAAGGGGGGTTCTCTGGGATTAAATCAACTAGCTCAGTAGGGGTAGGAACACTCTGTACCTGTAAAGTCGTCTGAACAATCGCGCGAATATCAGCGACGGTCGGGCCATAGTAGCGATGCCCCACCTGAACATCAGTCCCCTCTTTAATAACGGTGTTAAATTTCCCGTCCTGTGAAATAGATTGATTGACATTGGATGGAGATTGCGGAGTTGACTGGTCATTTCTGGCTAAAGGCTTTTCAGTAGATTCAGGCGTACCACCCTGTTTATCCAGCATCTTTGTTTCTAGCGAAAAAAGCTGATTTGCCCCAAGCATAACCCAGAAATTTAACCATAGCCAACTGTATGGTCTTGTAGGAGAGTCTTTAAGCTACGTTGTCAATTTTTCTTGACACCCAATTAGCTCATCAGGCCAACACCTGACGAGTTACTGCCGTTGATAGACCAAATCCTCAATCGAATTGAGCAAGATAGGATAACTTTGGATAGTTGGCGGCAAACAGAAGCTGGTTAGAAAATCATCCAGTACGTGGTACAAATTAGTTAATACAACACCACTGTAGGCGAAAGAAGAGATGTTTCAATTAAATGATGGGATCCGACTGAGATCGCACCGTCGCTACTGCTTCATCCACTGTTTAGAATCTAAAAATCTCAGACTGAAGGGGATTCTTGAGTTCCTTCAACAATGACTTATTTTGGCTTGAACTGTTTTGCCTTTGAATTATGGCGAAAGTGATAACTACAGCTGTGGAGATAAACAGAAATACCGTTAAGATTAGAACCTTTCGATACTTTTGCCTATAGCACAATGCTTCAATAGAAGTTGCCTTAAGAAAACTAGTTTTCTCTTGTAGGGCTGTTTCTCTAGCTCTTAATGAAGCTTCCAAAGAATCAATTTTTTTCTGCAAGGCGTTTTCTTTGACTTTTGAAACTGACTCAAATGAATCCAGCTTTTTCTGTATAATCTCTTCTTGAATCTTTGAGGTAGCTTGAATTGAGTTCAATTCCTCTTGCAGCACCCTCTCGTTTGTTCTAGCCGCTTCGAGTTCTTTTGTCAGGGATTCCAAGCGACTCAAAAGGTTTTCTTCTTGAAAGGTTGCCGCTTTCAAAGCATTTTCACCAGGGTTGATTCATTGTAAGAGGTGAAAAATCTGGTCAATTTGGTTGGCGAGCGTTCGTAGAGCGGAGGTCAGCGAATGAAATCCATTGAGCCGGAGCACATTGATAGTAATGGTTCGAAATAGCG